>Ga0306920_100000064_pt1 | contig 142123 bp, 113 predicted proteins | sample flu12Cox44000170_FD_204666 | JGI IMG/M metagenome (GOLD analysis project Ga0306920, IMG submission 204666) | Lab enrichment of tropical soil microbial communities from Luquillo Experimental Forest, Puerto Rico - flux4day.12C.oxic.44.000.170 (v2)... | ecosystem: Environmental > Terrestrial >...
GGGAGACACCGTACGCATTTCGGCGCAATTGAGCGATGCAAGCACCGACCAGCATGAATGGTCACAATCCTTCGATAGACCCTTGAGCACTGCGAATCTTTTCGCGATCCAAGACGAGATTGCCAAGAGCATCGTCGAGCATCTGGCCGCGACGATGGGGAGTGCAGCCGATCTCACCAGCCCCATAGCGCGCAAGGCGGACACGGCCAGCGAGGACGCCTACGACCTGTACCTGAAGGGTCGCGCCCTCTTCATTGCCCGCAGCAAGCAGAACCTGCTCGCGGCGATCGCGCCTTTGAAAGCGGCGGTCGCGAAAGACCCCAAATTTGCGCGAGCCTGGGAAATGCTCGGCGCTGTGTTATGCCTCGCGAACTACTGGAGCTTTGGTGATGCGGCCGATTATCAGGCGGGTGTGGATGCTACCGATACGGCCTTGCGCCTAGACCCAAATCTGTCGCTGGCGTACGTCGTGCGGGGTGGAATACAGCTTGACAGGATCCCTGACCACGGCGCGGCGGGTTGGGAGGATTCGTTTGATAGCTATGCCCGTGGAATCGAACGTGACGCGACTGACGCGACGGCCTACATGTATCGCGGTGATAACTACGCGGCCCTTGGGTACTTCGATCGTGCCGTATCGGACTTTCAGCGATGTCAGGATATTGATCCTGCCTATGAACTGTGCCGACGGCATGTGGCGGCGACGTACTCGTACGCCGGACGGACGGATGACGCGCTTAGACTGATAGAGATGGGATTGGAAAATGGGTATTTGTGGGAAGGCGACATCAGAGTAGCGCCAGCGCTCGCTGCACGTGGCGATCGCCTCAACACAGTCACAATCTTGGCGCGAACATACCAGGACGATCCGCAGTTGATTCGTCCGCTGTTTCGGGCGCTAATCGATCCTACGTTCAATGATCGCGACCGGCAGGATGCAGTTGCGCTCGTCAACGAGGCGAAGAACAGCCGCGATTTCGTGCCATCAGCACTATTGATATTGAAAGTTTACGAGGGAATAACCTCCGCGAGCATCGATCCGCCAATCTGGTGGGCGCGCGATGACGCGTGGCTCAAATCGCAAAGTCGTAAGCGCTTGATGCAGTCCTGGCACCTGCCTGAGTATTGGCGCAAGCACGGATTCCCGCCGCAATGCGGGCCAATCGGAGAATCGGATTTCGAATGCCGTTGACAACGCCCTCCGAGCGCCGGGGGTGTTCAGTTGGGAAACTTCAACTCCCGCTCGATCGCCTGGAAGCGCGGTTCCTTGCGCAAGGGATTAAAGAGCGCGTCAGTTTTCAGGTAATCCAATGCAACGTGACGTACCCGTAACGCCGCATCTAAGCTACTCAGGGCCTTGTCGACATCGCCCCACTGAGCATAAATCTCGGCGTACTGGTACCAATCGTCTTGCTTAGGATTTATGGCTTTAAATTTCGCGAGCTCAGCTTCCGCATCGGCATGGCGACCGAGCTTCTCATAGCTAATCGCGAGGCACATCAGGCTGTCCCAACGCTCGGGTTTTCGCTCACAAATTTCGCGGGCACCCTGGTAGTTGCCAAGCATGTAATAAGGTGACCACTCGTCGAGAGGAGCGTACTCCGGATCCAGAACCTTAGCTTCGCTAAAGGAAGCAATTTCGTCCTGGTATCGACCTGCAGCGTCAAACACCCGGGCGAGAAGGTCGTGACTATTGCGATTCAGCGGGTCCAACAAAACCGCCCGGCGGGCGGCGGCAATACCTGCGTCCGTACGACCCATAAGAGCGGTGAACAGGCCGTAATCCTGTAACACCTGAGCACTGCGCGGCGCCAGCGCCAAGGCGCGCTCGTATTCTTCACTCGCGCCCTTGAAGTCAAGCGATGCCGCAAGGGCGTCGGCTAATGCCAAGTACCCCTCGCCAAGCTCGGGAGCCAGCTCAATCGCCCTATGCGCATCGGCCTGTACCTTGCTGTAGGCTTCTTGCACTGCCGCCTGACCCGTAGTTATCCACCACCCTGCAAGCTCATTAAGCACCAGAGCCCGCGCTGCGAAGGCTTTGGCGTAGGTAGGATCGAGCTGAATCGCTTCCGTGTGCGCGGCGATCGCGGTTTGACAGTCTTTTGCATCGGCTCTCGCGCTATACGTTTTCGCGCCCCGCAGATAGGCATCGAAGGCGGCTGGGATACGCGTGCCACCTAACTCTATTCTCGACGACTCATTCCCCAGCAGTTTGGACTGCAGCTCGTGCGCGACCGCAGTCGCGATGTCCGTCTGCAAGGCCAGGACATCGTTCAGGTCACGATCGTACTCTCGTGACCAAAGGTGAAACCCATTCACGGCATCAATCAGCTGCGCCGTAATGCGCACCTTATTCCCTGAACGTCGTACGCTACCTTCCAGGAGGGCAGCCACATTGAGCTCGCGCGCAATGGCCCCAATGCCCGTTTCCTTGCCCTTGAACGAGAACGACGAGGTGCGCGCTATCACCTTCAGTGCGTCGACTTGCGACAGAGCATTGATCAATTCCTCGGTCATGCCATCGGAAAAATATTCTTGTTTCGGATCTCCGCTGAGATTGGTGAAGGGGAGCACCGCAACCGAGTGAGGTGGTGGCGCGAATACGGCGCTCGTCGTGTCGTTGGGGCCTGTTGTGGACCGCGCGTACACTGCAGGGGCAGCGGTGGGATGTTCGCGTCCGGGGCGCAGGAAAAACCACCAGACGCTGCCTCCCAGGACCAGCGAGGCAATCGCAATCGACCCATAACGCAAGCTGAAGCGGCGCTTGGCGATTTGAAAACCGTCACCGGTGTCGGGCGCCACCTCTGGAAGTTCATCCTTGGCCTGAGCATGCTCCGCTTGAGGCTCGGCTCGTAGCTGCAGCGGATCCTGCGGCTTTGCGTCCGCCTCAATCGGTGCAACCAGCGACTCTTGTGGTAACTCGGCATCCGCTTGAGGCTCGGCCGACGGTTTCGGGAGATCCTGAGTCTTAGCGTCCGCTTCAATCGGTGCAACCAGCCGGTATCCACGACGAGGTACGCTGGCGATGTAGGTTGGGTCCCTTGGGTCGTCTTCGAGCGCACCGCGGAGGATCGCGACGGCTCGGTAAACCGAATGTTGCGTCACGACGAAACCCTGCCAAACCGTGTCGAGCAACTCACTAACGCTAACGACCTCCCCCTCATGCTCGGCGAGGCAGATCAGGACGCGCATCGTGCGCGGCTCGAGCTTCACGGTTGTGTCATCGCGGCAGATCTCGTCGAGAGCCGGGTTCACGCGCCATTGACCGATTCGAAAGGGTGCATCGCGGAGATTCATCGACGCGCGCCCCGCCCTAAGTCACTGATGCCCGGAAGAAACTTGGGGCATGACGAGAGATTCCGATACCCAGCCAATTTGGCGCGGCGCCCGACCATTGTGGGTTTCGGCGCGTCGTTCCTTTAACTATTCCTAAAAGATGCGTAAGGCAAGGATCACGGCAACCTCAGGACGCCGCGACAGCGAGCCCGCACTGTAGCGCCCCTCGGCAGGCGGGGGTGGAGTCCGTCGCCGGTCACAACCTATTGAAGGTCGTCAACATCCGGAGGGTACTCGTATGAATCGTGAATACCGTCAGATGGGCGCTACGGCCAGGCCCGGCTTCCGCCTGAACTCGGCCGCCCTTGCGTGCGGGCCGCGATCGAGATCGGAGGGGCTGCGGTTGGCGATGGATAAGGTCAGTCGGCTGTGGCGGCGGACGGCGCAAACCGCTCGCTTCATCATGGCCGGCGTCCCCGACTACCAGGTCTATATCGCTCACCGGCGGGCGCATCACCCCGTCGAGCCGATCATGAGCTACCCGGAATTTTTCCGCGAGCGTCAACAGGCGCGGTACGCCTGCGAAAAGGGCTACTTCGGCGGCTGTTGCTGAGCAACATCACGTTGCGACCGCGCAGAGGAAGCCTGCGCTGCAGCCGCCCGGTACTGTGAGGTCACAAGGCCTCTTCAACACAACCCTCGGAGGATAGGCCATGTCCACTTCAACATTCACTCGGATCACCCAGGCCGCCCTGGTCATCACTGCGCTCGCATCGCCGCTCTGCACCAATGCCGCGGCCGCGGGAGCTCCGCCTGCGAGCGCGATCGTTCAATACCGCGACTTGGATCTTTCGACGGGCACAGGTCTCCAGGCACTGTATGAACGCATCAAGACGGCGGCGCAGCGGGTGTGTCTCCGGGAAACGAGCGCGCATCCCGGCATCGATCAACGGGCGCGTTACTTTGCCTGTTGCGAGGATGCCATCGCCAACTCCATCAAGCAGCTTGACCCAGCGCGTCTTGCCGCGCTTCACCGCGAGCAGTTACGGTTGACCGCGAATTGACACGCGCTCGCCAAATCCCACCCCGACCCGTCGAGCCGCCCGGCTTTCAGAAGCTGACTCGGCGGGTCTCCGTCATTGACTGCAAAGCGGTCATTCCAATGTCGGCTGACTCAATTCTGACCGGCCGCTAAGGGGCGGACGTTCTGTCGCTGAAGGGTCGCTTAGCGCCCTTCCACTGGTCCCACACGCTTGCCTCGCTCATTACTCCAAAAGAGGCGCGTACGGAATCTATTAATCACGCGGCGCTGCACCATGTCCCGTGGAACAAAGGCAGACTTGTTGGCCAGAAAGCACCGCTCAAGCAACGCGAGATCTGGGCGATCCGAGTCCGGCTTCAATTGCAGCAGGACGCCCGCGAGCTCGCGCTCTTCAACCTCGCAATCGACAGCAAGCTGCGGTCGTGCGATCTCGTGCGACTGCGAGTCCGCGATGTCTGCCAAGGCGGACGCGTCGCATCTCGGGCAATCGTCATGCAGCGAAAGACGCAGCGGCCAGTCCAGTTCGAGATCACCGAACAGACTCGTGAGTCACTGTTGAGTTGGATTCGCTGCGCCGCGCGTGCGCCGGACGATCACCTCTTCTCCAGCCGCCTGCGCGAGTCCCCGCACCTGTCCACTCGCCAATACGCTCGAATCGTTCGTAGGTGGGTGCGGGCCATCGGGCTTAATCCGGCTGCGTACGGTACGCACACGATGCGGAGGACCAAGGCGGCGCTGATCTACCGCCGCACCAAGAATCTGAGAGTCGTCCAGCTGCTGCTGGGGCATAGCAAGCTGGAGAGCACCGTCAGGTATCTCGGCATCGACGTCGATGATGCTTTGGAAATTGCGGAACAAACGGAAGTGTCGAGTCCCGACCCGGTCGGCGACCGAAAGTCTACGGTCGCTGACCGGCCATTTTCGGCCACTCGAGGTGGCAGGCTCATTTTCTACAAAGCGGACGCTTACCGATACGTTCAGGATCGACGCGATTTGGTACCGTCGCGCTTTTCGGACGCCAGCGGCCACTGCGGGTGGTTAGATGGTCCTGCCGGCGTCCGAAAACCGGCACACGAGCGGACATTTATCGGCGGCGAAAGCGCGCCCGTTAGCTCATCAAGACATCATGGTCGCGCCGCATCGCGACGGTGATGAAGTCGATGACCGCGCGAATACGCGGAACCGATTGAAGGTCCTGGTGGACGACCAGCCACCAATCTCGAACAAGATTTATTTCCGTCTTCATGATTCGCACAAGCTTGTCCGATTGCCCGCCCATGAAGTGCGGCAGCATCACCAACCCGCCGCCTTCACAGGCCGCGTAGTACTGTGAGGTCAGGCTGGTGCAAACGAAGGGGGTCTTGGGGTTCGCAACGAGATCGGGCAGCCAGCGGACGTGCGGAACCGAAATCAGGTCATCGACATAGGTGATGAATGTGTGACCCTGGAGGTCTTCAATGGTCTCGGGTGTCCCGGCGCCCTCCAAGTAGCTGGCTGCTCCATAAAGCCCGACCGTGAACTGGCCGACCTTGCGTACGATAAGGCGCCCACGCTCCGGACTGACCATATTGATTGATACATCGGCTTCGCGCTCCGACAAATTGAGGACGTGCTGAGCATTCACCAATTGAATCTTGAGCTGCGAGTGGCGATTCGCGAGCCTACTAAGCCGGGGCGCCAGATAGAAGCTGCCGAAACCCTCCATCGTCGACACCCGCACGACGCCGGCCAGTTCGCGGGCGGCATCCGTGGCATCGCGTGTGATTTCACCCCCCAGATTTTCCATTTGGGAGGCGATCGAAAAGATGTGCTCGCCCTCGGCGGTCAGATGCAGAAGTCGCCCACTTCTCACGAAAAGCGTAATACCCGTGGCCTCTTCGAGGGCCGTCAGCCGCCGTCGGACTGTCGTAACGTCGAGCCGTAAGGTTTCCGCCGCGGCTCCGATCGTTCCGTCGCGGGCAACGTGCAGGAAGGTGTACAAGTCGCTCCAGTCGAAATTTGTCCGCTCGTGTTTCATGTTCTCGCTTCCTACAGTCGGACTGGACGCAGAACGAGAGCAAATTTGCATGATTGTCGGGCGATATTCCAGCTTGTCGAGTATTGACGCTCGGGGCATGCTGTTCTCCTCAGACCCGGAAAGGCCTGAGATATCCTCAAGGGAGGATCAGTCATGAAAGCGTGGTGGCGTGATCTGACAGAGCGCGAACGGCGCACCATGTCCGCTTGCTTTGGCGGCTGGGCGCTCGATGCATTTGACGTGCAAATCTACTCGTTCACGATCCCTGCATTGATCGCGACCTGGGGCATGAGTGCGGCTCAGGCAGGCTACGTGGGTACGGTCGCGCTGTTGTTTTCAGCAGCAGGCGGCTGGGTAGCCGGCGCACTGAGCGATCGCTTTGGTCGCGTAAAGACGTTGCAGATCACGGTGGCCTGGTTCGCCCTGTTCACCTTCCTCAGCGGATTCGCGCAAGACTACACGCAATTGCTGATCTTTCGCAGCCTGCAAGGTTTGGGTTTCGGCGGTGAATGGGCCGCCGGAGCGGTGCTGATCGCCGAGGTGATCAGGCCGGAGTATCGCGGGCGTGCTGCCGGGACGGTGCACAGCGGTTTCGCGGTGGGTTGGGGCTGCGCCGCGCTGCTGTTCACGGTCGTCTTCTCCCTGTTGCCGCAAGACGAAGCGTGGCGGGTGCTGTTCTGGATCGGAGTGGTTCCCGCGCTTCTCATTTTGTACATCAGGCGCTTCGTCGATGAATCCGAGGCGTTCACGGCGAGCCGGCGCATTCGCGGAACGCCTGGCGTTGGCCAGCTGGTCACGATCTTCCGGCCTGAGCTGCTGCGGACGACTATCACGTCGTCGCTCTTCGCGGTCGGCCTGCAGGGCGGGTACTACGCGGTTGTGACATGGCTCCCGACATATCTGAAGCTCCAGAAAGGGCTGTCGGTCCTAGGGACCGGCTCGTATCTCGTCATCATTATTCTCGGCGCATTCTGCGGGTTCATTGTGGGAGCGCACCTTGCGGACTGGATCGGACGCCGACGCACCTTCCTCACGTTCGCAGTTCTGTCGACGGTCGTCGTGTGTCTCTACACGTTCGCTCCAATCACCAACGCGGTGATGTTGGTGCTCGGATTTCCGCTTGGTTTTTGCGCCAACGCCATGTTCGCTCCGACTGGAGCCTTCTACGCCGAGTTGTTCCCGACTGGCGTGCGAGGCACGGGACAAGGATTCTGTTACAACTTCGGACGAGGTGTCGGGGCGTTCTTTCCAGCGCTGGTGGGGCTTCTGAGCGCAAAGCTTCCCCTCGGCACGGCAATCGGCATCTACACCGCCGGTGCCTACGGGCTAGCAATCCTCGCGCTGTTGTTCCTTCCGGAGACACAGGGTCGGCCTATCACAGGCGATGAACGTGGAGTTCGGTCTCGCGACCTTGCGATCGTGCTGCCGCCAGCCGCGGCCGCGGATTGAATCCCCCGCGTGCTTCGGGCGCCGCCAAGTCGGTCGCGCCCGAAGCAACGCACCTATTTAAGTTCTCCATAGGAGCAAATGATGAATACCAGAGTGCCCGACGCGCTGATCGAGGCCGCGCTGGGGCGCATGGACCCTGAAATCGAGCTCGATCCGGCAAAGCTCAGCATCCGGAAAGAGGCCGTTCGCAGATTTTACAAACGGGTTTGGGACGAGAGCGAAATCTCGCTCATACCGGAACTCTTCCACGAGAACTTCACCTTCCGTGGCTCCCTGGGTCCGTTATTGGTTGGGCATGCACAATTTGTCGAATATGTCCGCTGGGTCACCGCCACATTCGACGACTACACGTCGGATATCCTCGCGCTTGTCGAGGAGGGCAATCAGGTCGTGGGGAAACTCCGGTTTCACGGGCGCCAACGCAAGCCTCTGTTTGGCCGTCACCCAACAGGCGGCCGCATATGGTGGAACGGCACCGCGTTCTTCAGATTCGATGGGGAGAGGGTCCGCGATTTGTGGGTACTCGGCGACATTTACGGGCTTCTGGGAAGGTTGGGCGGATGCCCGCCGCAAATCGCAGGGTTCACGCTCGGCAACACTTAGGACTCTACATGCCGGCTTCGGGTCACGGCCAATTCCTTGCGCGATATTCGTGAGTGGAGTCACACGCTAAGAGCGCCACCAGACATCTAGCGAATTTCTACCGTCACCAATGGAACCGGCTTGAGCAGATAATTGTCGTAGCGCGATCCGGCGAGGCTTGTGGCGGGCTCAAGGTCCGCTTCTTCAGTCCCGAGCGACTACTTTCGAGAGACCGCAGTGTCTCTAGAGGGTCGACTGCGGCCACTTGCCACTGTTACCGCCGCGAAAGAAAAGGAACAGACGTGCGGCGTTTAGAGAAGCGGACAATATCTGGCGCAGGCACGACCGCCGGCGCGCGTCCCCGCCTGCTTCTCAAAGCCCTCGACTTGGGGCCAGATCTTCTCGCATAAGTGCATCAAGTCTTCACCACTGACATGCCCTTCTCGGCCAATTCCTTCTTGGCGCGCTCGTTCTTGGCGAGGTGGGTCAGGCCCATTCCACGCAGCACATTGGGGGCCTTAGTGAATTGGACATTGTCGTAGCCGACGATCTCGATGCGGTTGCCCCAGGGATCGCGAAAATCGAGGAAGGGTCCACCAATAAGGGCAACGCCAGCGGCATCGAGCGCTTTGCGGGCTGCCTGCTTGTCATCGACGACGAGTCCAACGTGACGGCCATCGTCCGCGGGTTGGCTTCGCCCCTTCTGCAGGGCGATGAATTGGTCTCCCAGATCGATGAGCGCCATGGTGTCGCTTTTGCCGCGCAATTCGAATGTGAAGAGACGCCCGTAGAACGCCAGCGCCTCTTCGATGTCACCGACCTCCAACGCTACGTGGTTGAATCCAATGAGCCGAGGCCTTGTGTATTCAGTCATTTGCATCCTCCTGTGCGAGCGAAAGGGCCGGACGGCGTACCGACGCTAAGGACTCTAGCGCCGTTAACGAATGGCATCCAACGCTCGCGGGTCGATAGCGCGGACTGGGCCGGGGACCACGTCAGCCACCCGTAGGGAACGGAACTGCGGGCTCCCCGGTGCCAATCTGAAAGCGCGCCTCGATGCGCAATGGATCCATGAGCGGATCGATTCTGTAAGTATTCCAAGCTCCAGTCACGCACACGGAAGAGGCGCGGCGACCGTTCCTCAGCCTCCACACTTGGCGGCTCCTCTCGGAGCGACCGAGCTTCACCGTGCTTCACCGGTCTTCACCCACGCTCACCAACCTTGGGCCCACGCATCCGGCCGTGCCGTGGGACGTGCTTGATCTTGGCTGTGGTACCGGGCTGGTGGGTGAGGTCATTGCCATCCACGCCCGAGAGTTGGTGGGCGTGGATCTCTCCGCGAAGATGCTGGAGCGCGCGCGCGAGCGCAACTGCTATACACGCCTGCTCCGCTCGGATCTGTTAGCGGCGCTCGATGCCGAGCCGGCGTGTCACCATGATGTTGTGACCGCAGGCGATGTTTTTATTTATGTCGGCAATCTCGACCGTGTCATGGCGTCGATCCGCCGGGTTATCCGCACGGGCGGAGTTTTCGCCTTCACCGTGGAAGCCGCGGAGGACGACGGGCCGGCGCCTGGCGCTGCCGATGACACTGGCTACCTGCTGTGCGCCTCAGGCCGGTATGCACATTCGGCGCGGTACCTGGAAAAATTGGCCGCGGCGCATGACTTCCATGTCCAGCTGTGGCGACGGATTTCGCTGCGACTCAAAGGAGACGCGCCGGGTTCGATGATGGGATGGCTGGGCGTTTGGCGGGCATGACGTGAGGGCTATCCCCTAGGGGCGCGCCCCAATTCTCCGCCTCCTTCTGGCGGTGTAAATGGCCTCAAGGAGGACAATTAAATGAAAAAGCTACTCGGCTTTTTATCAATCGCAATTTTCTCGAGCATCGCCGCTCAAGCCGCAGACATACAGATCCTGAAGTCGACGCCGGCAGACGGCAGCGTCACTGATAACCCACCGGCCGCCTTCGTCCTTGAATTTTCAGACCGGGTAAAGCTCCACAATCTTTATCTGAAAAGAGACGACGAAAAGCGCGGCAAGTCGGTCAGCAATTTGCCGCAAGCCGATGCGACAGCGTTCACCATACCTGCTCCCTCGCTGACCTCCGGTGGTTACGTCCTCGAGTGGCAAGTCTTTACCCATGATTCGAGGGCTCTGAGGGGAAGCGTTCGGTTCACTGTCTCCGGGGGACAGCCTAAGACCGCACTATCCACTGCACATTAGTACCTTCGGCCAGGGACGGCCGTTGGCTGATCGGCGGCATTGCTCACGCGAATCAGCTCCGCCAGCGAGTGGCACTCGAGCTTCTCCATGATGCGCGCCTTGTGAACCTCCACGGTGCGCGGGCTGATGCCAAGCTGCGCTGCGATCTCGCGGTTCTGATGTCCGGCGGTGATGAGCGTCAAAATTTCCCGCTCGCGCCCGGTCAGGCGCTCGAAGCGCGTGTATGCGGAAGCGCGCGTCGTCGCGGCGGCGCGCCGCTGACGATCGATCCGCAACGCATTGCCGAGCACCTCGAGCAGCAGGGCGTCGTCGATCGGCTTCTCGAGGAAATCGAACGCACCGTTCTTCAGCGCCGCTCGCGCGGTCGCCACGTCGCCGTGCGCGGTGAGCACCACCACTGGCAGCTCGATCCGCCGGGCGTGCAGCGCCGTTTGCAGCTCGAGTCCTGTCATTCCCGGCATCCGCAGGTCCGTCAGCACGCAGCCGGTCCACTCCGGTCGGTAGGCCTCGATGAAGGATTCGGCGTTCGCAAATAACTGCGTGGGTATGCCCTTCAGCGACAACAGCAGGCCGAGTGAGTCGCGCACGCTCGGGTCATCGTCGATCAGAAAAACCGTACCGCTCTCGAACATGTCCTTGCCGGTCATCATAAGACGGTCTGCGGCAGCTCCCGCGTGCTCAGCCGAACGACGAAGCGCGCGCCCCCAAGGCGGCTCGACTCGCTCCACAGATCAGCGCCCTGATGGCGCAGGAACGTGCGGCTCAACGAAAGCCCCAGTCCCATGCCGCTGACTTTGCTGGTGACGAACGGCTCGAACAAGCGCTTCGCGAGATCGGGCGCAACGCCGGGGCCTGAGTCGTCGACCGCAAGGAGGACAGTCTCATCGCGCACCTCAATGGCGATTTCGAGGCGCCGGATGTGCGCTGCGTCCGCCGGCAGGGCATCGAGCGCATCGAGCGAGTTGGTCAGCAGATTGTGCATGACGATCTCGAGCTGGGTGTGATCAAACATGACATTCGGCACACCGTCGGACTGGCGCAGAGCGAATTCTACTGCGCTGCGTCGCATGCGCTCCTGCAGCCCCTGTGCCACGCGCATACACACCGCGACCGCGTCGGTGCGCTCGAGCCGTGCGCCTTCACCGCGATAAAACTCGCGCAGCCGACGCAGCACGGCGGCGGCTCGACCAGCCTCCGCGCCGGCCTTGTGCAAAGTACCCGCAAGTCGCTCGTCACCCCCGGCGTGATGCTCGGCCATCAGCTCCGCAGCTCGCACGTAGGATAGCAATGCCGTCATCGGCTGGTTCAACTCGTGGGCAAGCGCCGAGGCCAGCTGACCGGCTGTCGCGAAGCGCATCGAGCGCTGCAAGGCCGCGTCCTGATGGCGCATCTGGCGCAAGGCCGTGTCACGCTGGCACGCTAGAGCGCCGAGAAACAGAGCCGTGATCCCGAGCGACAGCAGCGGGAACTGGACGTCAAACAGGGGGATCGACCCGGGTGTCAGCTCGAGTGCCGCAACGAGAGCTGCCTGCACCAGCAAAAAGCTGAGCATGGCGCCGGGTACGCCGTGCCGCAACGCAATCCAGGTCACCGGCGCGAACAGAGGGTAGAACAGCCGCACGTCGTGCGCCGCTGCGAGCACAAAAGTCAGGCCGACAGCGACCGCCGCGCCGAAAACCTGCAGCCCGAGCTCGCGTGGGTGGCCACGCACCTCTTGCCACAGCACCCTGCGATCGACGTGCAACAGCAAAATGGGCGTGACTGCGATGATCCCGCTGAAATCGCCGATCCAGTAACGGCCAATCGCAGGCCAGATTTTCTCCGCGCTCAGCTGTGCAGCACCCACCAGAATCCCGACATAGCCCGCGGCCGCGATGCCGCTGGCGATAGCACTCACACAGGCGAACCAGGCGGCTGACGCGGCCGTCTCGATCGGCCGCTCGAGGCCCTTACGGCGCAGCAACCCCGCGGCGCAGGCGTACACGGCCGCGAGATACGGGGAGGTCAGCGCCAGTGCCCACCACGGAGGCGGGTTCACGTCGATAAGCATCTCAGACAAAAAGACCCCCAGAGCCACGAGCGGTGCCCAGCGCGCGCCGCGCGCGAGCAAAAGTGCCATCGCTGCTCCCGTGTTGGGGTTCCAGGGAGTGATGCTGGTGTGCGGCAGGGGCTCGAGGTAGGTCGCCCAGTAGAGCACCAGATAAAGCGCCAGGTAGCCAGTGCCGATGAGCCAGGATTTCGGCAGCCCCATGACGTCCGTACGAACGATGCTCGTGGTCGAGGTGCTGATCATGCTCTGGTGCCTCATGCGCAACGGGGTCTTGTGGGCGCTGGGCGAGAATGCGCTCGCGAGGCCCTGGCAGGCAATTCAGACCCTGGATTGTCCGCGTCCCCGCTCCGGGCGTGTAACGCACCCCTAAATGCCACCCCTCAGGTAGATCAGCAGACCCTGATACCCCCAGTTTAGCCGACCGTTGAAGCTCGCCTTGGCTACGTTCACGTGTACGGCGAAGCGGTCATAGCCGACGCCGACGCCGAAGTGCTCGCTGAACATCCAGGTCGCCCCAGCCCGCAGCTCGGACCAATTACCATCGATACCCTGATAGCTAAGCGAGAAAATTTTGCCGGAAGCGTCGAGATACACGTGCGGCGATACCGCCCAGTCTCCCCGAACGCCGACGACTGGTAGCGGCGCCGGTACGGAGTGCGACGTTGCCGTATACACCGCGGCCTCCTCCACCGCTCCCGTCGGCGTGTCGATGGTGAGCGAGGCGTTGCCCGACAGCTTGAGTGTCAGATCGTCGAGGTGTATGCCTGCGATGGCCACGATCTCGTAAGTGGGGCGGCGCAGGAATGCGAACTCGTAGTTCAGTTCGTACACCCGAAACTTGGTCTCTGCGGCCACCTGCGCGCTCGCCTTGAAGGTGTAATCACCCCATGGGAGATCCTTATCTATGGATCGCGTTAGCGCCACATCACTGCTGAAATAACTGAGTCTCACATGTTGTGTCGGCGTGATGCGCCACAACACCTCGCCGCGCCAGCGCGTCTGGTCGGCATCTGTTCCGAACTGCTTGTCGAAATCGATCGACTGCTCACTCGTGTTCGCGGTTCCGAGCAGGCTGGCGTTGATACTCGAAGTCACCGCGAATCCGCCGACAGAGAGGACGAAGCGGTCATTGAGCAGGCCCTCAGTTGGCGAATCCGCGCGCGCCGGAGCGGACGCCGACGCGGCCAGGAGAACCGCGACAACGGCGGCCGCCAACAGCCACACCGTTTGCCCAACCCCCCGCAGACGGATGACGTCTCGCTTCATTAGACTTCCCGTCGCCTTCGCGAAGGCCGGTCTGATGACCCCTGGCAGGCTCCCCGTTACCGAGCCAGCCCGGAAGCAGACTTACCTGGGCAGCGTATTCTTATAAATCCTTCCATCCTTCATGATGACGACGAAGCTCCTGGCTGGATCCGCGACCAGCTTGATGTCCGCGATCGGGTTGCCGTCAACCAGAAGCAGGTCTGCCAGCGCGCCTTCTTCCACGACACCCAGCTTGCCGGGGTAGGGGCTGCGCTTTCCGGACATCGCAAGCAACTGGGCGTTGGTTCCCGTAGCCATGACGAGCGCTTCTGCGGGCGTGTACCAGCGAACAAGCGACGCCAGAATGGCCCCCTGTTGCTGCGCCAAGGCCTGCGAGAACAGGACATCAGTGCCGAACGCCGTTTTGATCTTGAATTTCTTTGCCAGCCCGTAGGTCCGGGCTATGCCCGGCCAGACTTCATCGGCCTTGGTTCGTTGGACCGAGCCTACCAGAAAGCCTTGTCTCAACTCCTCGGGGAGAGGCTGTGGACTCAACCACACACCCTTACTGGCAATCAACTTGGCGGTGGCCTCGTCCATCAGGAAGCCATGTTCGATACACTTCACACCCGCGGCAATGGCTCGCTGAATCGCTTCGGGCGTAAAGGCGTGCACGGTGACGTAAGTGCCCCAATTGCCGGCCGCTTCAACCGCCGCCCGCAGTTCAGCCTCCGTGAAAGTCGACGCGTCGATCGGGCTGTGCGGCGAGGAGACCCCGCCGCCAGCGGTCAGCTTGATCTGGGAGGCACCCTGCATGAGTTGCTCGCGGACGCGGACGCGCACCTCGTCGGGGCTGTCGGCGACAGCACTGGCGCCAATCTGTTCCATGCGGCTGAGCGGCCCGCCGATCGTCCGCGGCAATTCAGACAATTCACGGAAGTCGCCATGACCGCCGGTAATCGTAATCACGGCGCCGGAGGGAAAGATGCGCGGTCCAGCGACGATGCCCTCGTCGATAGCCTGCTTCAGACCAAACGCCGGTCCGCCCACGTCGCGCACTGTGGTGAATCCCCGCAACAGCGTGTCTGTCGCCTCGGCCCCCGCCGCGATGTTGTTATACCCGACATCGCCAACGATCCCCTGAGCAGGAGTGGACCGTATCAGCATCGCGTGCCAGTGGACGTCGATGAGACCGGGCATGAGCGTGCGCCCGCCGCCATCGATGACAGTAACGTTGGCGTCCGCGGGTGATTGAATAGTCTCACTCGCAACGCGCTCGATGATGTTCCCGCGCACCATCACGTTACTGGGATCCGTGAGCTTCTCCGCCTTGCCATCGAAGATCCGCACATTCTTGAATAGAGTGACGGCGACCTTGGGCGCTGCGGTTGCCGTGCTGGCAGCGCCAGGGCTTGCGGGAGCAGATGACACCGTCGCGGGCGGGGCTGTTGTCGCCGCTCCCGTGGCAGCGCCGCCGGCGTCAGATCCTGACGGCGCGCCGGATGGAGCGCAGCCGGCGGAAAGCATGAGCGCGACCACAGCGGTCAGGAATCGAACCTTATCGCGCATGGAAGCCCTCCTTAGCGGAGTCTGTTAGTCGAGATCTGACCCTTTTCTTCTCGACGTTCCGTGGGAGATTCTACCGAGAAAGTGTTGTGTCGCTAACTGCCCGCTTTGGTGGCTCTGCGTGACTGCTCTGCGCCGGGTTGAACGGCAGCTCCGGGTCGATGTGACGCGGATGGCCATCCGACTCTGTCGGGCCAAAACCCGGTCATCGGCGCTCGCACGCGCGCGCTGCACACCACTCGTCAACATGATCGAGCCGCCGCTGTTAAAATACCGAAGTACGGGTGCTGCTCCAATAGATAGCTCTTGAGTGCGGCGGCGAGCAACGGCGCGCTTGCCGGGTTTTGACCGGTCATCAGGACACCATCGCGCTCAATGTGTGGCGCCCAGTTCCTAACCGTGCCCTTATAGTTTGCTCCTCTGTGCTTGAGCATATCCTCCAGGGAGAACAACAGGTGGCGCGAAAGGCCCAGCTCGTCGTCTTCCGCGTTCATGAAGCCCGTGACAGTCAGTCCTTTGACCAGCGGCTGCCCGTTCGGCTTCCTCGCGTCGCGCAGAATGGCTGGCGCGTGGCAGACCATCGCAATCGGCTTTTCGCTGCGGTGAAAGCGCTCGATCAGCCGGATGGTGTACGAATCGCTGGCGAGATCCCAAAGCAGGCCGTAACCGCCCGGGAAGAACAGGGCGTCGAAGTCATCCGTGTCTAGTTTGCTCAATACGTTGGTTTCCCGCAGCGCTTTCATCGCAACTGCGTCGTTCAGAAACTTTTCGGTGTTGGCCGTGGTGAACGGAGCTTGGAGGCTGAGTAGGTCGATGGGTGCCTCTCCGCCCTTCAACGAGGCGAACAAGACTTCGATACCCGCATCCTTGAACGTATAGTATGGAGTCGCGACTTCTTCGAACCAGGTGCCCGTGCGCTTGCCGCTTAGGCCGAGCTCCGCATGAGACGACATGATGATCAGTGTGCGCTTGCTCATTGAGTGATCTCCTTAAAGCTGTGTTCGTTCAGGTTTGCACTCGGCAGCCTAAGGTGCGGAGTAAGCGGCTGAGAAGTAGGCATAAAACGGTCGGGTACGCACTTTTCGGAACATCTTTATGACGGATACGGAGAAAAAACTTTCTCGAGTATCGGCTCCCGAGCGCGGTGCCCGAATGGTCGAGGCGATCTACGGTTGCAAATGGTCCCTGACCGTTTACCGTCTGCTTGCAAGCGGCGTCAACCGGCCGGGCGAGATGGTGCGCAGTGTCGACGGCCTGTCGACGAAGGTGTTGAACGACTGCCTGCGCAAGAACCTGGATTTCGGGATCATCAAGCGCGTCGCCTATCCCGAAATACCGCCACGTGTCGAATACGAGATAACAGACTTCGGCAGGAAGTTCATCCGGATTCTCGACCAGATCGAGGATCTACAGCGCGAGATCGAGACGAAGTGACCGGGCCAGGCGGTGACCGTTTCCGTGCTACGCACGACAAATTGGAGGCGCAGATTCGTACGACGACGCCTCAAAAAGTCGCTGGCGAGTTCATTTCGTCAACTGCAAAACCGGTGTCGCTGGCACCGGGTAAGCGGCGGCACCAAAGGTCTGGCATTTCGACGTGCCCGCCAACCAGGAGCCCGGGCTCAGCAAGCTGGAGGTCGTCGCGGATGGCATCGCCTCGGAGCCGCTCATCGTTCGCGTCAAATCGGCGGATGAGGACGACTGACAGCTTGCAGGCGGCGCGTTCGGGGATCCTCGCGTCTCGGCCGCCCGCGCGGAGAGAGCAACAATGGCGCGCAGCGTAGTCGGTGTCGTGCTTGGGGTAGTGGCGTGGATGGTGGGGTTCTGGGTTCTGGCAACTCTGCTGGCGCTGCTTTGGCCAGACTACGCAATCCACGGACGCCGCTGGATTAGAGAGGGCGTGTTTACATTCACGCCGCTGATGGCTTCCCTCAACCTGGTGCTATGGGTGCTCGCTGAGCTGGGGGCCGGTTGGGTGGCAGCAAGGATCGCTAACCGCCGTGAAGCCGCGTGGGTGCTGGCTGGACTGCTGGGAGTCTATCTCGCAGTCCTGCATCTCATTCTCTACTGGCCGCGTTTCCCGTGGTGGTACAACCTCGGAGTCGTCATCCCGGTTGTTCCTGCCGTCCTCTTGGGCGCCAGGCTCGCAAACTCACCCCGCCATCCTTGATCAGGGTCCCGGGTTTCGCACGAGTGACAGTGCGAGCGCCCCGTCTGCTGTGCGCAGCTCCAGCTCATTGCCCTCCATCCGAGCGGTTGCCGCCGATTCAAGCGCCTTGAGGAAGGCCTGCTCCTGCTCCATGACCCCGGCTTCGGCACACATTCGACGCGTGGTGGCCGCCGAAGCGAAGGTCAACTTGCCACCGTGTTGCGTGTAAGTCGAGGTGTAGTCGTTGCACCCGCCCGACCCCGCCACCTTGCCGCCCGTCGCGAAGCTCATAGTGACGTTGGTGCCAGCCACGAGGCTGACCACCCCACCTCTTCCATTGTTGATCCCCGTGACGCGCCAGGACGTTCCCGTGAGTGATTGTGACTGTGCAGCGAACGTCGCCAGCACTGTTCCATCCGCTCCGAGGAGCTCGAGTTGGTGGCTACTGATGCGGTAGCTCCTGGCAGAGACGAGAGCCATCATGAACGCGTCGGCCAGCTTCATGAGGTCCGGTGCACAGGCCATATTGGTCGTTGCAGCCTTTGGGCTGATCTCCACGTTCGCGCCGTGTATCACGACCGGCGCGCTGTAGCGATTGCAGCCGTTCGTGCCCTGCACCCGGCCACCGTCGAATCGCGCGGTTGCAGTGGCCTCGGTCGGTGGGGCGCGACCGCCGAGCGAGGTCAGGAGCCATCCGGTCCCATCAAGTGGTGGAGAATCAGCTGAGGCGCCGATGGTCGGCCATCCACAAACCGCAAAGAGGGTCGCAATAAGCTCCATCCTGAACCGTCCGCGTCTCATGTGCCCTCCTCGCGGTCGCCGGGCAAGCGGCAGCAGCCTCGCGTCTGTCCTGACTAATCGTTTGCGTCGTCCATGCCGTTATCCGCCAATCTTCTGAGCATCTGCCCGTCAGAGTGTAGGACAACGGCCTTTCCGTCGCGACATACGTGCGCTGCATTCCGGAAAGCCGCCCCCGCCACGGTGGTGCGTTGCACGATGGCGGCAGATATCGCGCAGGAGTAAAACCCCCAGCCGCGCAGGCCAATTCACTGAGTTAACCGAGGAGAGAAATCATGGCCACCTACATCAGCCTCATGAAGTTCACCGATCAGGGTATCCGCAACATCAAAGACTCGCCGGATCGCTACGGCACGTTCAAGGCGATGGCAGAGAAGATGGGGCTGACGGTGAAGGGCTTTTACTACACAACTGGACACTACGATGCAGTAAGCATCGTCGAGGGGACGGAGGAGGCCGTAGCGACAGCTCTGTTAAAGGCGGCCTCCCTCGGCAATGTACGCGGTGAGACGCTGCGGGGGTTCACTCTCGAGGAGGCGAAGAGAATCATCGGGAACATCCCGTAGACCTGCGTTTGAGCCACCCCCGGTCGCGGGCCAGCCCGCGCGACCCGCGACTGACTGGGGACGAGCGAATCCGCAGTCAACGCAACATACAACTCTCGCGCACCAGGCAGAGCTGTCGCCGTGGCGCTTCGGACAATGAGGCGAGCGGACGGAGCCGTCAGCTCGAGGTCGCGCGGTGTCAGACCTCGAGTTGATAATCGCTTAGACTCACTCGCGGTCGGGCAGCGGTTGGCCTCACCCTTCGCCGCTGATTCCGTCAGGCCGCCATAGGGAGGTGGGCGATGGAAAGTTCGAGTGCCTTGGAGATCCCCTTCAGCCTCGCCGAGGCGTCTGGTGCGCAGCGCACGGCTTTGCCGGGGAACGACATGCAAGTCGGCGTGGCGATCAGCGTTCTTTGCGCGCTGCTATGCCTGGCTGGCTGCGGAGGCAGTACTACCACTACCGGTGGCATACCGCCGGGGGTGGTGACCCACATTCTCAGCAACCCGCGCTTCGATGGCGATATCGAGCAAGTCTCCCCGACGTCGTACGCGGTCACGCAGGGAATGACCCCGACTGTTCAAAGCGTGTTCGCGGGTATCGATCCCACGGCGCGGACCGAATTCAGGGCTTTCCTGAACTTCCCATTGGGTGGTTCCGGCGGAGTGCCTCTGAATGCGATTATCGACGGGGCCTTCCTCGAGGTACTCGTCGACAACGTGATACCCGGTAACGGTAGCGTTCCGATTCGCGTCGAGCTGGTAGCGTTCCAGCCGCCGACACTGATCGGAACCGACTTCGATCGTACCGCTCTCCCGCCCTTGGGAGCGGTGCTGGTCTCGGGAAATGTCACGGCTGCCGATATCGGCCAGTTCGTACCGGTCGACGTCACTTCGCTCATGATCCTGGCACAGCAACGGGGCTTGCCCGAATTTCAAGTGCGGATTATGGAGAATCTGGGTCCTCCCAGCTTCACGTTGATCGAGATTGATGACGCGATAACGGCCGATCGTCCGCAGCGTGCGCCGCTCTTGACGGTCAGCTATCACTAGCCTCGCACGACCGATGACACGTCGCCTGCCGATCGGGCGCCGGCGTTTTCGTTTGTGACGAATGTCTGCATTTCCCTCCGTAACGTTTGACGCCCTTCACAGACGCCATGTTGTCCCATGCCGTCTGATACCGCGCGACCACATCTCACCAAGGACTGGCAGCCATGGTCCACAAGATACGCGCGGCTCATCTGTGCCTCATCACGGCCATCTCTATCGCCGGCTGTGGCGGAGGAGGCGGCGGCTCAAATCCGGTGCCGCAACAGAATCTTCAGTCCGCCAGGGCGCCATCTGAGCCAATGGCTGTGTCATCGACCACTTTGACCGCTACCGACAGCAGCGGCAACAGCTGGAGTGCGACCTATAGCAGTACCCCAGGTGGCATGGCGATGTTCAATGGCCAGAACGCCAATACCAGTGCGATCGCATTGACGATATCGGAAAATGGCACGGTAGTCGCAACCGAGGACAGCACCGCATATTACCTGGCGAATCCGTATTCACCCCTGGGTCTCTCCGGGACGACGAGTGGCACTGCCTGGACGGCGACCATCACCGGCTATACCCCGTTACCTTCCACGTTGACAGTCGGCGCGTCGGGACCGCTGGAGTCGGTCACCTACACGGATGGCATGGGTGCCAACATCGGGTCTCTGACCGAAACCTACACGGTGACAGCCGACAGTCCGAATGATCTTTTTCTCAATGTCGACGCGGCGGGCTCCATCAATGGAGTGCAGGAGACCGAGACGCTCACCTACTCCGTTGCGAGCGACGGCACGGTACAAGCGCTCGTGCGGGCGCAGATCACCGTCAACGGCACAACTCTCACCTTCACCTGAGAGCTCGGGGTCCAGACCTCAATCACACCACTGGCAACTTCCGCGCTCCTGCGCGGACACCTTCAGAATCAAGTCGAGCCGGATCTGGTAGCCGAGGCATCTGCCACGCTTCCAGGATTTCCCGAGGGCGTTCGCCGGCCATGCTCCTATGCTCGGATCGACCCACTCGCGATAGTTCGCCTTTCGATTGAGCGGCGGACGTGCCTCGAGGGGCCGGGGGTAGTCGCGCAGAAATGCCTCGAACTCAGAGGCCGAGACATCGAACCAGCGCTCGCGGAGTACGAAGGGCTCAGCCATTCGTGAAGCGTAGGAAGACTGCGATTGCGCGTCCATGCAGTACAGACAACCCCTGCCGAGCTGTATGAGCATTTGTCAACACGCGCCGCGCCTGCACAACTCTGCCTCGGGCTAAGCTCCGCGAGCCGCCCCGCCTCATCATTGCAGCGTCGCAGCGAGCTCCTTCGGGAACACCGCTGCAGTCGCGCCGGTGTCGCGTAACAGGGGGCGTCCGACTATGCTGGTGGGACTTTTTGCAGGAAGGCCGTCATGTCCACCTACGAGCTGGCGCAGTTGAACATCGGCATCATCAGGGGACCGATGGACTCGCCCATCATGGCGGAGTTCGCGGCCAATCTCGACCGCATCAACGCGCTCGCCGAGAGCTCGCCCGGCTTCGTGTGGCGGCTGCAGACCCCCGAGGGCAACGCCACGGCGATCCGCCCCTTCGAGAACGACAACATGCTCATCAACATGTCGGTGTGGCAGGACGTCGACTCGCTGCGCAAGTTCGTGTACCGCAGCGCCCATGCCGACATCCTGCGCCGCCGGCGCGAGTGGTTCGAGAAGATCAGCGAGGCGATCATGGTGCTGTGGTGGGTGCCACGCGGCCATCGCCCGAGCGTCGAGGAAGCCATCGCTCGCCTGGAGTTGCTGCGCCGCAGGGGGCCACACTCCGAGGCCTTCACGTTCCGCGAGACCTACCCGCCGCCGGATGCGCCGGCGACCGAACAACCGGGCGGCTTCGAGGACGAGTGTCCGGCGACCTGACCGCGCGCGTCTTCAGCAGCTGCCGAGCCCCGGCGCGCGAGGCGCCGGGGCTCCTGGAGACGGCGCTCGGCGCCGGGATGTTACCGTCGTCCTGCCGATGGGGCCTCGTGCTCGAGCAGCTCGAACGCATGCTGCGGCAGCTCAACGAGGTTGGGAGTGCCCCAGCCGCTTGCCGGATCCCACCCGGGACCTGCCGAGTAACCCGGAGCGACCGCACCGGGTACACCGATCAGTGCGTTTTTGCCCGTGGTGATGTCCCGACCAAAACTGCCGAACAGGCCGAGTCCACCGATGGCATAGAGTGACGGGTTGAGGAACCCGAGCGGCCTTCCTGCGTATTGGTTCAGGTCGGCGACGATGCCGGCCCACTGCGGCGATCCTTCGCTCGTTCCACAGATGCCGTAGTAGCCGGCACTGTCCGGTCCGAAATAGCTCAGGTAGACCAGAATGGCGTTATTGCAATCGGCGTTGTAGGACACATCGGGTACGCCACGCATGCCGCCGAGTTGCGTCCGAACCTCCCGCGGCAGCCAGAATTCCTGGTATTCGGGCGCCTTGAACAGTTGGCTGATGCCACCGCCACCAGCGCAGCACCCAGGGTCGTTCCAGACAGTCTCGGACTGGTAGTTGCCCGAGGTGTCGGCATACAAAATGGTACCGCCAACACCCGTGACAAACGGGGAAGAGGCTGGAAAGCCCACGGTAGGAAACGGGTAGAGGGTCACGCCGTTGGTTTCGGGATTGCTGCTGCCGTAGTCGCCGGCGGCGGCGATCAGCGTTACGCGCTCACCGGCCGCGCGCCGGTGAAACGCCAGGTACTTCGCGACCACCTGCGGTCCCTCCGGTCCGGCGGTGTTACGGAACAGCGTATTTTCAGTCGCGCTCCAGCTCTGGGAGATGATCTTGCCGAGATGATGATCGAGCGCGTACTTCTCGAGCTCGAGAAACTCAGGCAGGCCTTGCACGCCCTCGGTCTCATCGACCGGGCTCGTCAGCAGCACGATGGCGGCACCGGGCGCCATGGCGTGCGCCCATTCCACATCGAGTGTCGTCTCGGCGGCCCAGCCGGGCTGGTCGTGGTACTTGGCGGGGTCCCACGGCACTGTCCCGAGCGGCGCGAGCACGGTGAACGAGGGCGGGTCGGGCAGGCCGAAGCCCTGGTCGAAGGCGGCGAGATCCGCAGCGATGGTCGGACTGCCATAGGAATCAATGATGACGATGGTCTCGCCGGCGCCGACGAAGCCCGCCTCGAGCAGCCCGTTGAGGCCGTACGCAGTGCGCATCTCCTGGGGCGAGTAACAGGGGACGCCGAAGGTGGCGCGGCAGAACGCATCAGTAGGTGGTTGAGCGCTGCGGCTCATCAATTGCCGGACGAGCGCGTGCGGCGCGCTCCACACGGGTCCGGACCCGAGCATGAGACACACTGCGGCGAGTGCCGCGACTCGCGCGAGCCGCGCACGTGAAAGGCTTTTCATGACTCCCTCCTGTCTGTCGTTTCTTTTGTTCGCTACCTGCGACCGGCGGTTGACAGCAGACTGTAGGCGTTCGTCGCTACGCGCCGCTGCCACCCTCGCTATCCGCGGCAGGTTCAGCCGCAAGAACATCGGTGAACACGAAGCCGTCACGCTCGACCGTTTCACCGATCGTGATCGGAATGGGTCGGGCGAACATCGGTCCGGCAGTCACGACGGTATGAAATTCCCCGTTCTCACCGCACGGGTCAACACCGGCTGGAAGATCGCGCAAGAGCGCCTCGTCGAACAGCCGCCCGGCGAAGGAGCGCGGCAGCTTGCGTGGGTCGAGGCACGTGATGTGGGCCACCATTCCACTCGCGATCATCTCGCCTGCCAGGACGGCGGTGTCGCGCTTCCAGAGCGGAAACAGCGGCTCGATGCCTGCGGCGGAGAGCTTCTCGATGCGATAGGCGCGGATGTCCTCGAGAAACAGATCGCCGAACACGATATGGCGAACACCGCCCGCTCTGATTTGCGCGCATGCCTCAGCCATGCGCGTCTCGTACACTTCATTCGGGCACGGGACCGGAATGTTCACCGTGATGGCGGGCAGTCCCAGCGCTCGGATCTGGCAGTCGAGCACGCTGTTGCGGACGCCGTGCATGGCGACACGACCGTAGAGCTCATTGACGGTCGTCAAGATGCCGACGATCTCGAGTCCCGTGCGGCGCCCCTCGCACAATGCAAAGGCGCTATCCTTCCCGGAGCTCCACGACACGAAGGCCTTTGTCATCCAATTGCCCGACTCAGAGCGACCGGGTCGGTCTGCGAGCCTGCTCCGCCCAGATTCCGAGCAGCGGCACCGCTGCGATCGCGATACTGACCATCATTGCGATATACGGGCCGTACTGACGCCCCATGTCCATGACGTTCCGGCTGAAGTACGGCCGAGCCGCGACGACGGCAACCACCAGCAGGAGTGCGACTCCGAGCGTGTCGAGCGTCAGCAGGCGCAGCATCGAGCGGCGCCAGCCCTGCAGCTCCAGAACGGCTCTCCGATACCGCGCGCTTTCCTGCTGGCGGGCCCGCATCATCCGCTCGGTCGCGTCTGCCTGCGATTCGGCCCGCAAACGAGCCATCAGCCGGGCGTCGAAGTCCGGCCTCGTGTCGAGGCCACCGAAGAGCGCCCGCAGGTGCTTGTCGAGCTCGAAATCAGGTGTGCTCATGCGGTCGCACTCACTTCGCCAGCCGCAGCGCTCAGCCGGGCGCGTGCCCGATGCAACAGCGTCTTCACTGTTCCAACGGGCATCGCCAGCATGGCAGCGACCTCCTCGTGGGATTGCTCTTCCATGTAGAAGAGCATGATAACTTGCCGCTGCCGCGTCGGCAGCTGCTCGACGAGCCGCAGGATCGCAGCGCGGTCGACACCGGCATCGGCCGATGGAGCCGGATCGACCCCTTCTACCGCTTCCATCACTTCCGCATCGCTGAGAGAGGACTGCGGGCGGCGTGACCGCAGCGCCGACAGGCTCGCGTTTCGGGCGATCGTGTAGATCCACGTGGACATCGAGGCGCGCCCGTCATACCTGGGCAGCGCCCGCCAGACCTTGATGAAGACTTCCTGGGTCACGTCTTCCGCAGCCTCACGGTCGCGAAGAAAGCTGTACGCCAACCCAAAAACCCGGCGTCGGAAGGCAGGCAGCAGCAGAGCGATCGCCTCATCGCGGCGCTCCTGCCGCACGAGCTCCATCAGTCTGGCATCGGTCAACACAGCGTCGCATTGCCCGTTTCGTCCGACCCCGCGTTTCGCCTGATTCCGATGTTCCTCGCGTCCGTTTAAATCAAGGCCTCTGATCGCCACCGGATGCCGGCTCTTCGCGTTTCGGGACCGACGCCTTGCGGGCTTCCACGACATAGAAGATGAGATAGGCGGCGCCGACGGCGACCGCGATCCAGCCGGATCCCCCGAGCGGAGACTGCAACCAGTCGCGGCCGCCAAATGTGATGGCGAGCCCGACACCGAGCCAGACCAGGCCGCGCAGAAGGTAGCGTGACCGCGGCGCCATCTGCTCGGGCTGCGGCAGCGCCTCGGGTGGCAGCTCCAGGCCCTTCTCGATGGCCGCCATTCGCTCCTTATGGCGGCAGTCGACTTCGTGCATCCTGCGCCGGTACCAGACCACGATCCAGACGATCAGCGCACCCAGACTCACCGTGACCGAGAGAATGGGAATCAGCAGCGCCATTGCCGAAGTCAGCGTTTCATTTGCCATCTTCACAGCCTCTTTTCAGCCGATCAGCGTGTGCAGGATCCATTCGATCTCCGCAGCGTGCCGCGCGATGAGATAACCGGCGATCGCACCGATCACGCCGCCTGAGAGGGTATCGCTCATCGCAATTTTCGAGTGTGGTCATTTTCGCCCATTACCGGGGTTGATACGCCTGAGCAGCTCAGCGGGTTTCAAGGATGAGCCTTTTCGCGCTTGGGGTGAAACCCGGCGAGCCGCCGGCGCGTATCAATCGAGTGACTCGGCCGCGGTTCGCCGGCCTACGCAACGGAGGTTGCCCTATGAATACCCAGTCCATCCGGTGGTGCCGTTTTGGCGGCCGGCACACTGCGTGCGGAGCTGCCATTCTGACGGCGCTGTTTGGGATTTTGCCCGTTGGCGCGGAGGCGGATGAGCGCGCGGCGGCAAAGACCGCCAGCAGCGCTGCAGACGTGTCGCTCTCAGACCTGAATCTTTCGACCCCGGCAGGCATGCAGCTGGCGCGGGATCGCCTGCACACCATGGCGGAGCAGCTTTGCGCGGACCGTGGTGGTGGCCGCGAACCTGCCGCGCAGCCGGTGTTCGACGCGTGTGTCGATGGCACGGTGGCCAACGCGCTTCGGCACATCGACGCGCTGAGACAGACTCATCAGATCGCGCGCAATTCGGTGACACTCGGGGCCAACGTGTCGCTCGCCGATCTCGACCTGTCGACGCTGGAAGGAGCGCGTATCGCGCGCCAGCGGTTGGAGGCGATGAGCCGGCGTCTTTGCGATGAGCTCGCCAGACGGCAGGACCTTTCGTCCCAGTCCAACTACGCGGCCTGCCTGCACGACACGCTGGCTGGAGCGCTGGCACAAGCCGATATTCTCGCCGCGGAGAGGAGTACCCGCACTGCGCGGCGCAGTGCGCGCTAGGGGAAGCTGAACAGGTCGAACAGGTCCCCGATGGCGGGCATGTTGCTCGGCACCCAGGGGTTGCCCGGGGTCGGCATCGGGTTCGGAAGATTGTCGCGACTGCGATTGCTGAGTGTTCCTTGCAGCTGCCAGTTGCGCTCGATGAACTTCACGACCGAGGAGTGCTCGTTGTAGACGTGGCTGACGTGTCCGCCCTTCGAGAAGGGCGATACGGCGATCATCAGGATGCGCGGACCTGTGCCGAAGAAGTCGACCGGCTGGATGAAGCCCGAGTCATAGAAGCCGCCGGACTCATCCACGGTGATGAGTATCGCCGTCTCGGACCATTGCTGTTGATTGCGTTGCGCGAGATCGATGATGTTGCTCACGAACGCCTCGAACAGCGACCATTTCGATGAGGCGGGATGTCCGTCCATGGTGCCGTCGGGCTTCACGTACGACACCGCCGGAAGCGTCCCGCCGACGAGATCGTCGAACAGGTCGATCACATCGCGCATGTGGTCGGCCACCATCCCCGGGTAAGTCGCCTCGTACTCGAAGGGGTTACAGATGTTGCAGTAGAGGAGGCCCAAGGGGTCCAGAGTGTCGGCGGCGTTGAATTGGCCGCCGTAGTACTTCCACGAGATCTTGTTAGCGGTGAGGACGTCGCCGATGCTTTGCTGATGGGTCGGCGGCACGACACTCCCGGGCTGCGAGAGACCCGTGGGCGTCCAGGCCGGGTTGATGTTGACATCCGGCCAGTAGACGCCGGGGTCGCACTTGGTGGGCAGGGGATGCTGATAGGGACCAGGATATAGGGACTGCAGGTAGCTCGTGATCGCGGCGATCCCGGGTTGCGACTCGTCCGAGCAGTCGAACCACTGGCCGGAATGGCTGTACAGGTTCAGCGACCCGGTCACCGGATCGGGGTCGTAGGTGTCGCTCGCCGGCGGCGTGGCGGGATTGCCGTGGCCGTCGCTGAAGAAGATCTGGTCGGCGAAGCCGAGCGGCGCGCTGTCGGGGGCCGTGCCACCGAACACCGGCTGGTGGTAGTTGTCGCTGATCGTGTACTGGTCCGCGAGTGACTTGGTGACCGGCGCATCCCCCTGCTGCATGTTGAAGAACGCCATGTTCTGCCCGGCGTCGTGCGGAATGCCGCCCGGCGGGGTCGAGTATGTGGTCGACACCCCCGGATAAAGGTCGTGCAGACACCCGGTGGGGTTATCGCTCGACACGTGCTCGGAATCGATCGCGCAATCGGCCTGCTGCCTCATCGGGAAGAAAGTGTGGCTCGTGTCGCCCGTGAAGGCGTCGAAGGGCATTTCCGGTCCAGTCAACTGAAACGGTCCGGGCGGGAGGCCGGTGGCGTTCGTGATGCGCGGGTCGGGCCCATAGGTATGGACGAGCCCCGTGCCACCGGTGCCCAGAAGGTACTGACTCTGGGACGGCAATCCCGAATCGCCGCCGGGGATGGCCAGAATCTCGATCCAGGGCGAGATCGGGGGGATGCCGTTCAGGTCGGGCGGGGGAAGCGTGGTATAGAGCGTCTTCTGAGCGAGGTCGGCGCTGATGAAGTACTTGCCGCCGTTGGGAGGCGCAGTGATCCGGTACTGGTGCGCGAGGGCGAAATTGGGACCAGGCCGGCCCTCGCCGGTCACAATCCCCTCGGACAGAAGGTTGTGGATCCCTTCCTCCGGATGCTTCTGCACATAAGTCGCGAACAGATGGTCGAAGCTGCGGTTCTCGCCGACGATAATGACGAGATGCTTGATCGGCGTCTCGGTGGGAAGCGCGTCGGTCGCCGCATCGTTGTCACCCACGGGGGGAAGCGAATTCGCCGGGTTGCAGGCTGACAGTGTCGCCCCGCAAACAGCCGCCGCGAACAGGGAGCCGACCAGCCTCAGGCTCGTCCGCACGGCATCCGTAATGTGCGTGTGCATAGCACCTCCCCTGCTTGCCGTAACGTAATTTTACCGGTCGCAGATGACACGAGGAGCGAAGGAAACGTCTTTTGTCGTGAATCATTCGTGACCGGGAGCGTCGCAGGCAGCCCTCGCTCGCCACTGCAAAGTCAGCGTCTAGGCTTCTCCGACGACCGTGTGCTCCGTCACGGGCCGAAGTCTGGCGCGACCCTGTCAATAGTTCAGGTCGAAGCTGAAGAGGTGCCCCGCGAATCCGATCCAGACAATGCCGAGCAGAGCCGCGGCGAGCGCAGCGTTTCTGACCCACACCATGCGGGAGGACCTCAACCGCGAAATGCGCCACAGACTCCAGATTCCCAGCGCCGCTGCCCCGATGGCCAGCAGCCCGGCGAGCTGCAGCGTGCGCACCACCGGGTCGAACCGGGTCGAATACACCCACAGCTCGAGGTCAAGAACCGGCATCAGCAGCCACACCCAGGCAGCGACGTACAGGAGCTCGAACACGACGACTGCGCCGATCACCCGTCGCAGGCGTCGCAGCTCCTTCGCATCTGCAGTTCTACCGTAGTGACGCCTCACGAATGCTGCGAACGGCCAAAGTGCAGCCGTCACCGCCAGCATTGCGATCGAGGCGAGCAGAATCGTCAGATTCAACGGTGCCGCTCGCAGGAAGGGCACCGGCTGGAGAACGGATGTCGGCTCGGCGCTGTCGATCACGGTCTTGATGCCATCGACGTTACGCAGCGCGAGCTCGCGTGTCCCGCCGACCTCGCTCCACAGACCCGGAGCGATCTCGCGGAACGTCGCCTCGCCGGGCTCCAGAAAGCGCGGCGCCGCGATCGTGCCATCAGGTTTTGCGCTGATGACCGTTTGTTGCAGCAGATAGAAAATGCTCAGGAAACCGTGCTCGACGCGCCGTGACTCCTGGTAGCGCCCGGCAATCTTCTGCGCATCAGCGACGGCGGAAGCGACAGGCGCCGGGTCGGACGGCGGTGAAACAGGCGGGAAGTAGCGATCCATGAACTGATCGAAGAGCTCCTTCCGCAGGCCGTACACCGCGCTATCGCGTCCCCGACTATTGAAGTTGTAGAAAATCCCGACGCCCTCTTCCGGCAGCAGATCGAACTCCGTGTGGAAGAAGACCGTGTCGCCACCGTGTCCTATTACCGTGCGGCCATTCTTGATCTCGTAGAAGAAACCGTGCGCCATCGTGCTGAACCCCGGCAGCGCCGTCTCCGAGGGTGAGTGCATCAGCTGTACGGTCTGCGGGCTGAGCATCGCGTAGTCATCAAGACGGCCTTGCTGCAGATGGGCGAGCATGAAGCGCGACATGTCCGCCGCGGTCGTCGTCATACTCCCCGCGGGCCGTGTAATGATGAGCTCATATGGCTGCGGGTACGTCGAAGCCGTTCGGTAGCCATCCGACATGCCGCTCTTGAAGCCACCGGGCAGCGGCTGGTCGAAGGTCGTGTGCCGCATGCCGAGCGGCAGCAGAATGTGCTCTTCGACATAGCGCTCAAAGGGCTGACTCGAGACCCGCTGCACGATGTAACCGGCAAGCGCGGCACCGTAGTTCGAGTACGCCGGAACCTCACCCGGTGCGAAGAGCAGCAGTCTTGGGTGCCGCTTGAGGTACGTCTCGGTTGACTGAAGCCCCTCCGGATCCGTGGCAAGGATGTCCTTGAGCCCTTCTTCGAAGCCACCCCGGTGATTCATCAGGTCACGGAGCGTGATCGGTTTTCCGGAGACGGGTGAGACCTTGAAGTCGAGATAATCGTCGACGTTGCGATCGAGATCGATCCGGCCCAGCTCCACCAGCTGCATCACCGCGGTCCAGGTGAAGAGCTTGGAGGTCGAGCCCGGGCGGATCAGGGTCTTTGCGGGATCCATGGGGACGCGCTTATCGAAGTCGGAGTATCCGTAGCCCGCCTGAAAAAGAACCTTGCCGTCCTTCACGACAACGATCACGGCACCTGCGATGTCGCCGCTCGTCATGGCGTAGGGCAACAGGCCGTCGAGCCAGGCATGAAGATCACTCGCCTCCAGCGTGTGGCCGGTCGAGATCTCCGGGGCGGGCGCCGAAAGCGCCTGCGATCCGGAGGCCGCCGCGAGCACGACGGCCACGACTGCAGTCGCAATCTTCAGTAGCATCTCACGCCTCATGGAGTTTGTTGTTGCATGCTCCCACGGCGGCGCAGGCGGCTCAGCCCGACCGTGAGGAGCGGTACGACGTAAACGAGCAGGAATATGGCGGCGAGCGCTCGATAGCCCTTGGCGATGAGCTCAACCAGTCCGAACCTCTGCGCGAGCAGCATGCAGCCGCTCAACATCACGAGCGCGATAGCGAGACGCGCTGCGTGTCCGAACGGCGCCTGATGACGACGGCGCCAGGCGTTACCGATGCGCTCGTTGATGGCATGTACGGCGCCCGTGCCGCTCTCGAGCAGTGCGGCAAAGATCATCAGCTGAAAAAGGGCGTGGAACCACGGCACATTCAGCCGTTGCAGCAGGAAGTCCGACGGCAGCGTCTCGACGGCGATCTGCGGGTAGTAGGCGACCATGCAGCAGAAGAAAATCACCGCCGGGATCATGGCGAGCGGCCCGGCGATGAGCCCGGCGATCACTGCATCGCGATCGCTCGTCAGGTGACGCAGCACCGGCAGGATCACGATCGCGGCGACGACGTTGTAGCTGGCGTAGGTCACCCCACCGAGTGTCCATCCGTCCATGGATGCCTGCCGCGCGAAGCCTGCGGGAATGCGCGCGCCGAAGTGCGTCAAGGCGAGCACGAAGAACAGCACATACACGCCATAAAGCAGGAACGACACGTACTTGAACAGGCGCTCGACTGAAGGGTTGCCGAATGCCGTGACGAGTGCGATGGCGAGCATGAGCGCCAGCGTGCCGACGAGGGTTGGCAGACCAAGGGTGGCCGCACCGATGGCGCCCGCCGCTGCACCGAACACCGCGAGTATCAGGATGACGAAGAGTACGTAGGCGGACTCGAACACCAGCCAGCCGGGACCGAGGAGCGCGCGTACGAACGCCTGATAGTCGCGCGCGCCGCTCGCTCTGGCGAAAAGAAACGTCGCGACGCATATGGCACTCCAGATCAGGGTCGCGAGCGCCATGCCCGCAATGCCGCCCCAGGGGCCGCTGGGGAGAAAGAATTCAGCGAGCTCGCGGCCGGTCGCATAGCCTCCCCCGATGACGACCGCCTTGAAGGCGAAGCCCGGAAGCAGAAACCGCTGGAAGCGTGATGACACCGAGCCACCCGTTACCGGCTCTCAGGTAGCAGCGGTGCCGGGTGCCAGCGGCACCCTGCCCCACACCGCCTCATCGACCCAGATCATGCCCCGCAGATAGGTCACAGCGGGAACGCGGTCGTGGGCGAGAAAGGTCGGCCCATCGAGATCGACGACGTCACACAGCTGACCCACGACGAAGGACGGGGCCATGGCGAGGCTCGAGCCCATCATGTTGCCAACCATGACCCCTAATCCGAGCCGCCGCGCCTCACGCACCATGGCCAGCCCCTCGGTGAGGCCACCGCACTTGTCGAGCTTGATGTTGATGCGGTTGAAGCGGCCGACGAGGCCCGGCAGGTCAGCGAGGCTCAGCACACTTTCATCGGCGACGAGCGGAATCGGAGAGCTGAAGCTCTCGAGGTCGGCTTCCCGACCGCGAGCCAGCGGCTGCTCCAGCTGCCCGACATTCACCTCGATCAGCGCATCGATCAGCGGCTTCAGGCTGGCGAGGGTGTACGCCTGATTGGCGTCGACCCCGAGCCACACGTCCGGTCGCGCCGCGCGCACCGCCTTCACGCGGGCGATGTCGAGCTCGAGGTCGCCGGTGAATTTGACCTTGATCGCCTGCGCGTCCGCGAACTTCCGCGCTCCTTCGGCCATGACGCGCGGATCCTCGGCACCGAGCGTGAAGGTCGTTATGAGCGGCTGAGGGGGATCGAGCCCCGCAAGCTGCCACACCGGCTTGCGCGCCCGGCGCGCGTCGAGCTCCCAGAGCGCGCAGTCGAGCGCGTTTCGCGCGCCTCCCGCAGGGAGGAGCTGCTGCACAGAGGCGCGGTCGATGCCCGCTTCGATCGCAGTGCGGTGAGCCTCGAGCGCTGCAACCATCTGCTCCGCGCCGTCATTCAGATAATAGACGCCGCAGGCCTCGCCGCGGCCCCGGTGCCGGCCGTCCTCGACCGTGACGACGACCGCATCCTGGTGCTCGAACAGGAATCCCGCGATACGAAACGGCGCCGAGAATCCGAGCCGCTCGACCTGCACGTTGAGCCGCAGTTTTGCCATCAGTAGTTCGTCCCAAGGCTGATGAACCTGCAAACGATCGCCACCCACAGCACGGTGACGGCCGAAAGCGCCAACACGACACTCCACACTCTCGCCGGCCAGTGGCGTACGCCACACCGCGCGCAGATTCCACAGCATCGCGAGCAGTCCTCCCACGAGTGCGAGCGTGCCGAAGATCTGATTCAGCCAGATGAGCGGATCGAGTCGCCCATCGAGATTGTTGGTGTTCTTGAACATGAGGACGAGCGTCAGCGTCCACAGCCCCAGTGCGGCGAGGATCGCGATCGTGCCGATCTTGCTCCAGCGGTAGGCCCGCAGTGATGGCCCATCGAGACGCAGCGTGGCTTTGTAGCTGCGGCGCACCCAGGCGGCAACCGGCCACTGGAGCGCTGTCAGCAGGAGTGCCACGACGCTGGCGCTGAGCAGCGGCTTCAGCCAGGCGCTGTTGGCGTACCACGGCACCCGGTCGAACACCATGAACGGCGACAGCAGATCGAAGCTCCAGCGGACCGGTTTGCCGTCAACCACCCTGGCGGCGAGTCGATCGTGACCGTTCGCATCCAGCCACACGAATGGCGCGATCTCGACCCAGCGCCGCGGCTGGCCGTTGAGACCTTTGAGGTCCGGAATCAGCAGATCGCCTTTCCTGTCGACGCCGATCTTGATCTGCTCGAGGAATGAAGCCGCCGCGAGGAAATTGGAGTGCGAGCCGCGCGAGTTGCCCCAGGTGCCGGAAAGGAGCGCGGCATGCTCCGCTGAAGTCTTGGCGTCGACCCGGGACTGCGGCCGGGGCGCGGGAAAGTAACGATCGGCGAAGTCCTGGAAAAGAGCTCCACGGAGGTTCCCGGCGGCGCCCTCCTTGCCGAGGCTGTTGAAGGACACGTAGAAGCCGACGTTTTCCTTGAGGAACAGGTGGAGCGAGGTGTGGAAGTACTCCGAATCGCCGAGGTGGCCGATCACCTCGCGACCGTTGATGTTGGTTTCGAAAAACCCAAGCTCCATGCGGTTGAGGGGCGGCAGCACGGTGAGCGGGCTGTTGTGCATCATCTGCGCCGTCGCCGCGCTCAGGATGCGGTTGCCGTGGAATTCACCGTCCTGCAGGTGCGCGATCATGAAATGCGCCATGTCCTCGCTGGGGGAGGACAGCGCGCCCGCTGGAGCGGGACCGACGATCTCGAAGTCCCCGGGCTCCCCCGAGGCGACCCGGTAGCCCTTCGACATCAACGGCGCGAGCTCCGGCGGCAGGGGCTGGCTGAAGGTCGAGTACTTCATCTCGAGCGGCGCGAAGATGTGCTTCTCGATATAGGTATCGAAGGGCTCCCCCGATAACCGCTGCACGATGTAGCCCGCCAGCGATGCGCCGTAGTTGGAGTAGGCCGGCGTCGTACCCGGCGCGAAGACCCGGCGCGGCACCCACGCCTTGAGCAGCGCCTCGAAGCCCGGCGCCTTCGGGTTGTCGCTGATCACCCCTTTCGCCTGCTCCTCGAATCCGGCGGTGTGCTGCATCAGGTTCCGCATGGTGATGGGTTCCCCGCCACGCGGCGGAATCCTGAAGTCGAGATAGCGATTGACATCGGCATCGAGGTCGATCTTCCCCTGCTCCACGAGCTGCATCACCGCGGTCCAGGTGAAGAGCTTGGAGACCGATCCGGGACGAAACAGCGTCAGCTTCGGATCGACGGGCTTCTTCGCCGCCACATCCGAGTAGCCGTAGCCGCGCTCGGTCAACACCTCTCCGTCCTTCACGATGACGACGACCGCACCGGCGATGTCGCCGGTCTTGAGCGCATACGGCAGGTAGCCATCGAGCCAGCTGTTGACATCGGTGTCGGTCAGAGACACCGCCGCAGGCGGCACGGCCGGAGCAACCGGTGCCTCTTCGGGCGCGGCAGCGAATGCGCCGGCGAGTGCGAGTACGAGGGCGCTGAGACATGACACCGACAGCATTCGGGCGCGAGCGGTCATGATCATGCTCTTATCTCCCGAAACGTTCTCACGCGAGACAGGACTCGATGAGCCGTTGGAATTGAGGGCCCTTGCGAATGGGATCGGCCGCGGGCAGTCCCAGCTGCATGCTAACCCGTTCCAGGAGCTCGCGGGCGTCGTCGGCATCGAGCGCCGCGGTGTTCAAACTAATGCCGCCGCAGCGAATCGCGGCATTGGTTCTGCGGCCGAGCCGCGCTGTCAGGTCGATCGTCTCGGCGATGCTCGGCAGGGGAAATTCGGGATGTCCAACCAGGTGTCTGCGCCCTGGCTCGTGACACACGACGAAGACATCCGGCTGGCTCCCGTGCAGGAGCCCCAGCGAAACCGCGGCGTACGCGGGATGAAAGATCGAGCCCTGACCCTCGATCACATCCCAATGATCCGGCGCTGCATCGGGGCTCAGCACCTCCGCCGCGCCGGCCTCGAAATCCGACACCACGGCGTCCATGGGCATGCCGCCGCCTGCGATCAGAATCCCGGTCTGACCGGTCGCGCGGAAATCGACCGCCAGTGCGCGCTCGGCAAACGCCCGTGCCAGGGCGAGTGCGGTGTACTTCTTGCCGAGTGCGCAATCGGTACCGACGGTGAGGAGGCGTTTGCCCGAGCGTCTGCGGCCGGTGGCAATCGGGATCGTAGGGGGCGGTACGCGCACGTCGATGAGTTTGCGCCCGCTGCGTACCGCGGCTTCGTGAAGCTGCGGTACGTCGCGAAGCTTCGCGTGCAGGCCGCTCACGACGTCGAGCCCCGCCTGGAGGGCCTCGATGAGGAGCGGTACCCAGCTCGCGCCGATCACTCCGCCCGTATTGGCGACGCCGATGACGAGCCCCCGCGCACCCCTGGCGTACGCCTCCTTCGGCGTCAGCCGTGGGAGCCCGGTGCTGACCGTCGCTCCTTCACACGCCCACTCGCCCACGCACTGCTCCGGCACCCAGTCGCGCAGGCCGAAAGCCGTCTTGGCGAAGGAGGCCTCGGTGGTATCGCCGAGAAAGAGGAGATACGGAGTGGGCAGCTGCAGGGCTGCGGTCGTCGTCTTCATTGGGGTTGGGCCGTGGCTCGCTTGGCGAGATGCTCGTCAAAGTAGTGGTCGGCTGCCTGAAAGAACTTGAGCCACGATGCGTAACGGGCGAGATCGTGGATCTCGTTCGGCAGAATGAGCTCGTCATGATGAATGCGATGGGACCGCAGAGCTTCGATCAGTTCGGAGGATTGTCCGGAGGGCACGTCACGATCGTCGTCCGCCTGAACGACGAGCACCGGTGATCGCCATTGATCGATGGTCGCGATCGGTGAGGACTGAACCGCGCGCTGCGTGGCGGCGGCGTCGGGCAAGGGAAGCCCGACCGATGAGAAAAAAGTGGCCCAGTTGTAGAGCCCCGCGTAATCGACACCTGCCGCAAGCGCGTCGGACGCCCGGGCAAGCCCGAGCGCGGTCATCAACCCGCCATAGCTCCCTCCCCAGATTCCCAGGCGCTCGGGATCGACGTCGCGGCGGGCCTTGAGGTAGGTGATCGCGCCGAGAAGATCGTTCAGCTCGCTGGCTCCATCGGGTCCGAAGTCCCGGGCTTCCCGATAATCGAGTCCGTAGCCGATCCCGCCGCGGTAATTGACCGAAAGGACGATGTAGCCTTCCGCTGCGAAGTACTGATTGAGCGCGTACATCCAGCTGTAGGCGTCCATAGGGTGAAATCCGAGGAGCATCTGGCGCCGCGGACCGCCATGAAAGAAAAGTACCGCGGGATGGCGGTTCGAAGTCCCACCATCCCGCGGCACGAAAAGCTGCCCGTGAGCGATCTGCCCGTCCTTGGCCTGAAAGTTAACGCTTTCCGGCGTGACGAGTTGACGCAGAGGAAAGGACGACGGCAGCGTCTCCGGTGCCAGCGTCTGCCAGCGACCGCCGGACAACATCGCCGGCTGCAGGGGCTCCGTGGCGCCCCCTCGAAGCGCAAAGACGGTGCCATCGGAAGCGATCTGCGGCGCATCCTCAATGGCGGGCTCATTCCCGCCGAGCCGCACCGGCGGCTTGCGATCCTCACCGACGCTCCAGAGGTGCAGACGGTCCTCATCGCCCTGGTTCGAGGAGAAAACGATGTGTGTCCGACCGGGACTGATCGTCAGATTCGCGATCTCGAATGATCCCGAGGTCAGCGGTCCGGCCGTGCCGCCGGCTGCGGGCACGGCATACAGCTGCAGCCAGCCGCTCTTCTCCCACGGGAAGATCAGTGTGCCGCCTCGAGTCCACAGCAGATTGATGTCCGAGAGTGTCGGGTGAAAGATGCTGCCGGGGCCCGCGTCGGCCTTCCAGACTCGATGTGCTTCTCCGCTCGCCACATCTGCGACCCAGACCGACCACGGTTCACCACTCCGACGCGACACGAATTCCGGGCCACTGTGAGCGGGGACGCGAATGAAGGCCAGCTGCGAACCCGACGGGGAGAACACCGGCGAGCTGTCGTGATCGAGGCTCGGACCCATCCACGCGATGCGCTGCGTGGAGAAGTCATAGACACCCACGAGCGCGTGTCGCGAACGGTCACTGACGAAGGCGAGCCGCCGGCCATCGGGAGAAAAGGTGAGCGAGGCGACCTGACCCCCATCGACAACGAGGGCCAGCGGCTCGGACGAAGCCTTCGGGGCCACCGTCCAGATGCGGTCCTTGTCGATAAAGACGAGTCGGCTGCCATCCGGTGAGAACGCCGGGGAGTGTCCGGCGCCCACTTTGTGCGCGTCGCCCCCCGCGGTAGAGACCACCCACACCTCCCGCGGTGTGGGACCGAGCGGAGCGCTCGTCACATTGGCGGCACGCTCATCCTCGAGTGTCTGACCCCGGGTGAAGGCGAGCAGCTGCGAATCCGGCGACCACGCGAGCTCGCCGATGTTGAAGCCATCATCCGCACTGAAGGTCGTGATCGTCCGTGCCTTCATCCCCTGGGCTGCTTCGGCGACCCAGATGTTGCGGGATCCTCGGGCGTCCAACACCCAGGCGACCGCTTTGCCACGCGGTGCGGCGACGAGCGATGAGGGAAATGGTGCCTGCATCACCTGATCGATCGTGAAGGCCGCCGGATGGGCCGCAGCCAGAGCGGCATACAACGCGAGCACGGCCATATTTGCGAGCCAGCGTGCCACGGCCCACGAGCGCTCCCCGATCGGTGTTTCGCGAGTCAATTCACTGCCTCCGGTGCAGACACCGGGCGCCGCTGCGGCGCCCGTGCCCTCCTCCCTGCCTGTGTCAGAATCGCGCCGTGACGAGGGCGCCGATGGTCCGCGGCTGCGTGTAGGCGACCGCGCCGCCGTAGTTCGGGGTAGCCGAGTTCGTGTAGTAGGTGATGCCGCGAGTATCGCCCACGTTCTTGCCGTACAGCTCGAACGTCCAGCGGCCGTTCTCGAGCCCGGCGCGCAGGTTCACCGTGTTGTAGCTCGGCAGCTCGGGGCGCGGATTCGCGGTGAACCCGGTTGCACCGTAAGTGGCGGAGAAATCGTTGAAGCGCGACCCGAGATAACTCCAGGTTGCCCCGGCGAAGGCGTTGTAGTTACCGAACGCGCGCCACGTGTACGCCCCGTCCAACGACGTGCTCCATTTCGGCACGTAAGGCAATCGATCGCCTTCGTTGCCTCCGGTTGCGGTCGCCGCTGAGGTCAGGTAGGCATCGACGTACGCGCCCGTGAGCGTGAAAGTCAGGCCGGTGACTGGCGTCAGGCCCAGCGTCCACTCGAGGCCCTTGCTGCGCGCGGTGCCGCCGTTGGCATTGATGGTGAAGCCAGGTGTCCCCGGCGCCGCGACAAACTCGGACAGCTGAATGTCCTTCCAGTCGACGAGAAACGCGGCGACATCGATGGACAGAGTCCTGTCGAGCAGGTCCGTGCGTGTCCCGAGCTCATAGTTCGTCGTCTTGTCGGCCTGGTACGTTCGCGGAACGCTGGCTGGCGCATCGAATGGCAGGTCGTTCGGGCCACCCGGCCGATAGCCGGTCGCGATCCGCGCGTACACCATGGTGTCGCTGCTCACGTGCCAGCGTGGCGCAACGGAGTAGGTGAAGTCGCTGCCGCTCGAGTCGCCGGAAGTCAACTGCTGAGGCGTGCCGTTGAGCGTGGGCACCACGCCGGTGATGGCCTGGTTGGCGGACTGCTTGTTCTCGGACCAGCGGCCGCCAAGGGCCAGGTCCCACTGCGGGCTGAAGTGGTAGGTGAGCTGGGCAAAGCCTGCCCACTCCCGGTACAGGGCGTCCAGAGCTGAGTTCTCGAACGATGGACCGCCGAGGGATTGCGGCAGAGGGACGTACACCTGCGTCGGGATATAGAAGACCGGCAGCGTCTGGTCGATCGAGGAGGACTCGTGCGTATAGAACGCACCCACCTGCCACTCGAGAGTCTGTCCGGCCGAGGAGGCCAGACGAAACTCCTGGGTCCACTTCTTGATGTCGATCGCCTGGGTCTCGCCGAGGCCGGCGGTGGCGGTGGCCCCGGCCGGCGGCGGCGGCGGGACGAGCGGCAGGAGGGTTGTCACAACGTCGCCGTACGATCCCGTCCCGGGCCCCGCCCCGGGCGCAGCCGGCTGCCATGTCTGGTCGATGAAGCCGTCCTGCTCTGTCGTCCCGTAGCTCGTGATCGAGGTGAAGGTCCCCCAGCCGATATTCCAGTTGAGCGTGCCGCTGTAGATGCGGTACTTGAAGGTGTTCGGCTCGTCGATGAAGCGTTGCTGGTTGAAGTCACCGTTCTGCGGCTGCAGCTGGTTTGCCGGCGCGACGATCAGGTTTTGCGCTCCGATCACATCGGTGTAGGGCGACCCGCCGGTGTGCAGGTCCTGCCCGAAGGCATTCAGTCGTATCGAGAGGTCGTCGGTGAAGTTGACCAGCAACGCCGCACGCACGCCGTCACGGTAGCCGTGATTGAGGTCGGTCTTCCCGAGCGACGGATCGTCGATGTAACCGGGCATCGTCGAGTAGTAACCGCTCAGCCGAAATGCGGCGCGGTCACCAATCGGGAGGTTGATCATGCCCTTCCCGATCCCACCGTTCTGACCGTGCGCGACATCCTCGCCGCCGACCTGGGCCGCCGCGGCAAACTTCGTCGGGTCAGGCGGATTGGTTACGTACTTCAGCAGTCCCCCCTCGCTGCCGGCGCCGTACAGGGTCCCCTGGGGTCCGCGCAGCACCTCGATGCGCTGCAGGTCCCAGGTGTCGAAATCACCGCTGTAAAAAAAGCCGTCGGCGAGCGCGTTGCTCGAGCCGAAGGGCGTATCGTCGATGTAGGTGGTGACCGTCGAGCCGATGCCGCCGACGTTCTGGCCGCGGAGCGTCAGCCGTGTCTGGCCGGGTTGAACCTGAGTCAGGGAGAAGCCCGGCACCTGGGATTGCAGGTCCTGGAGGTTCACCAACTGCTGTCTCTGCAGCTGCTCCTCCGTAATCGCGGTGACTCCCATCGGTACATCGTGCAGCCTCTCTTCCCGCTTCTGTGCCGTAACGACCACCTCCTGCAGCGTGCCGGCGGAAGGCTGAGTGGCAGCGGCGTCATCGGCGCGAGCGACCTGAGCGGTGCAGATGCCGGACGCCAGAGCCACGAGACTCAGCGGCAGCGTGTGAGAGCGCTTGTGCATGGTTGTTTTCCCGTAGAGGGTCGACCCCAGACCCCATCTTTCAAGGATGGCAAATATTTATCCATTTTGGCAAATATTTTCCTTTCCAGATCACAAAATGTGATAATTTGCAAGCGCTAAGATCCGGCATCCAAGGGACGACGGAGGGCAGATGTCGAATCAGTTTCCGCCGGAGAACGCGATGGCCAAACCCGGCGCTGCGCTGAAGGCCCTGCGCATCAAGCACGGCTGGACGCTCGCCGAGGTCAGCCGGCGCACCGGACTCACGACTTCGACTCTCTCGAAGATCGAGAACGACAAGATGTCCTTGAGCTTCGACAAGCTCGCGCGCCTCAGCTCCGGGTTGCAGATCGATATCGCGGCGTTATTTCGCGGTGCCAATGGAGAGGATCCGCAATCGGCCGTGAGCGGTCGCAGGAGCATCGTGCGGGCAGGCGAGGGCAAGGCGATCGAGACCCGGAACTACTCGCACCTCTATCCCGCCTGGGACCTGCTCAACAAGAAAATCATCCCAATCGTCGCCGAGCTCCATGCACGGAGCGTCGAAGAGTTCGGTGAACTGATCCGTCACCCCGGTGAGGAGTACACGTTCGTCCTCGAAGGAGAAGTGGACTTCTACACGAGCCTCTACGCGCCCGTACGCCTCAAGACCGGCGATTCAATTTATTTCGACAGCGGCATGGGACATGCGTACATCGCGGCGAGCGAGGGTCGCGTCCGAGTTCTTTCCGTGTGTTCGGCGCCGGAGACGCAGCTGATTGCAGCGAGCACGGAAGCGGCGAGCGTGGAGCATTCCCCGCAGAAGCCGCGGTCTCCGGGACGCAAAGGACGGGCGCGCTAGCTTGCGCCTGATGACTCAGACATTCGCATCGGTAAGTCCTTCGGGTAGCAGCAGCGTGGCGGATGCCAGCACCACGAGTACGGAGAAGGACCAGACATTGATGTAAGCATACGCGAGGGCACTGAGGGCGCAACCGAGTGCGAACAGCAGCACGCTCGCCCCCATGCGCTTCAGGCGTTGTTGCGTGACGAGTCTCTGCTCGGGCCTCAGGCCATGCACGACATCGGCCAGGTCCAGCATGATCTGCGTCGTGGTCACTGTCATGACCGTGGAAGGCGGCGCACTGGACAGGTGAACGCGATGAGCTGCGTTCTGGATCGCCAGTGCAGCGACGAGCGTCATGCCAACCACCAGGGCGGGTGCACTGTCGGGATCCGCAAAGGGTCCGCGCCACGCGGCAACCCCTGCGCAAACTGCGATCAGCAGGACCTCGAAAGAGAGCAGCGTCCGCAGTACCGGTATTCGCGCCCGCCGCAGTCGATTCGCGAGCAGCCGGGTAAAGAAGATGACCGCGCAGAACAGCGGCAGCGCGAGCAGCTTCGAGAGCGCCCCGGATGTTCCCAGGACCAAAGATTCTGCCAGCGTGACAAAATTGCCCGTTACGTGAGCGGTAAAAAGGCCTTTGAGCGCCAGGAAACCGGTCGTATCCGCATAACCAGCTGTGAAGCTCAAGAGTGGCGGGAGCGATACTCGCATGAAACCTCCTTCGCTTATGCCGCGCCAATCCTAAAGGGGCGAGATCGGACACGCTTGGCCAGTACGATTCAAATCCGTGACGTCAGGGTGTGCCTCGAGGACGAGGGGGACGGCTCCCCTCTCCTTCTCCTGCACGGCTTTCCGGCGACGCGGCATCTGTGGTCGCGCGTCGCGCCGCTCCTTGTCAGCGCCGGGTACCGCTTAGTCATTCCGGACCTCATCGGTTACGGCGATTCCGAGGCACCGACCGGCGTCCGCATCGACATGGCGAGCCAGGCGGGATGGATGCTCGAGCTTCTCGATCGGTTGGGTGTTTCGCGCCCGGTCATCATCGCTCACGATGTGGGATCCGCGGCCGCGCAGCTCATGGTCGCCAACGCACCGCAGCGCTTCCGCGGTCTCGCGGTTCTCGATGGTGTCCACGCGACGGAATGGGCCATGCACGCCATCACGAGCATTCAGAGTTGGGATCTGGCCGACGCCGACCGGCTCTTGCCGGTGCTCGCGCGACGGCTCGGAAAAAGTGCTGCACTGCGGGAGATGCTCACGGCGTATCAGGGTGCCCGGGGAGGACTCAGGTTGATTCGCGCCGCACGGGATCTCGACCCCACTCAGACCGCAGACATCGCCGAGCGGCTGCGCGCGAGCGGCGTGCCCGCCATCGTGCTGTGGGGAGAGCGGGATGAGTTCCTGCCCTGTGCGGAAGTGGGCGAACCGCTCGCGAAATTGCTGCATGCACCGTTGATCAAGCTCCCGGGTGGGCATTTCACGCCGCTCGATTGCCCGACTGAAGTTTCGCAGGCGTTGCGCCCCTTCCTCGACTCCCTGCCCATCAATCGCTCGATCGCCGCTGACTGAATTATCAATCCGTAAGCAGGAGAAGATTCCCGGACCCACGGCCTCCGAGGGTGTCGTCGGTTTCGTCGCGAACCTCGCGGCTTCGAGCGGTCAGACTCTGGCGCAGGTCGAGAAGGAGTTCTAATCCACCCCCACAAACCGGGCAAGGATCCCGAGCGAATACTGCCCGGAGATCTCGCGCGAGAATCGCGGGAAATCGTGTGGCGCGTTCTCGTCCGCCGCGTCGGAGATCGTCCGCACGATAGCGAACGGCATCGCGTACTCATCGCACACCTGTGCCACCGCGGCGCCTTCCATCTCCACGCACGCGATGTTGGGCAGCCGCTGCCGCAGTGCGGCGATTTCCTCGAGACTGTCGATGAACTGATCGCCGCTCGCGATGACGCCTTCGACGATCTGTGGCGAAGCGATGCGGAACCAGTCCCGTGAGCTCTGCGGCACGGCGAGCGACAGGTCCTGCCGGAGAAACTCCGCGGCGGCGCTGCGCAGCCGCGCGCGCAGTCCCGGATCGGTCGCGAGCAGCGCCTTGCCGAGCAGCGGCACTTCATAACGCGGATAGATCGGTGAGGCATCGAGGTCGTGCTGTATGAGCTCGGTCCCCACCACGATGTCGCCGATCGCGAGCCCATGCTGTACCGCGCCGGCGACGCCGGTGAAAACAATGTCCGTAACGTCGTAGGCGGCGATGAGCTGCGTCGTGGTTGCCGCCGCCGCGACCTTGCCCCAGCCCGAGAACACCACGACGACGGGCGTTCCCTGGAAATCTCCCGCGTGGTACTCCCGCGACCCGAATGTCCGGGTGGCCACCTCCCCCTCGAGCGACTCGACGATCGCCGCGATCTCATCCGGCATGGCACTGATTATCGCGAGCATGAGCTCCCCTCAACGCTGGTTCAGGATGTCGACGAGAATGGCGAGATCCGCATCGCCCGCTTCGCCGTGTGTTACGCAGATGCGGATCACGTCCCGTTCCTCGAAGCGCGCGAGTGCCACCCAGGCTCGGCCCGAGGCGACCACCCGGGCGACCACCGCACGCGGCTCGCCGAGGCTTGCCGGCGGCACGACAGTCAGCAGCGCGAACGGTGAGTCGTTCACGATGCTCCAGCCGCGACGCTCGAGCTCGCCCCGTATCCAGGCAGTCTGCGCGACCGCACGCTCGATGTGAGCGGCGTGACCCGCCCAGCCGGCGGCGGCGAGCGAAAGAAAGAGCCGCAGACCCAGGAAGCGGCGCGACCACTGCAAGGTGTTCATGTAGGGATCGAGCGAGAGCTCGTGCGATTGCATGTAGCTCGCCGACACCTGGAAGGTCGCGGTCAGCGTCGCCGGGGCGCGCACCAGGAACATGCCGCACCCCATCGTGGTCGCAAACCACTTGTGGGCATCGATGGTGGCGGAATCGGCGCGCTCGAGTCCGGCCAGCACGCCGCGGAATCGCTCCGAAGCGATCATCGCCCCACCCCACGCCGCATCGACGTGGTACCAGAGGTGGTGCTGCGCGGCGGTGTCGGCACAGCCATTGAGCGGATCCAGCATGCCGGCGTTGGTCGTGCCGGCAGAGGCCACGATGAGAAACGGCACGTAGCCGGCGGCCCGGTCCTCGGTGATCGCGCGGGTGAGCGCGTTGAGCGATATCCTCCCCCGCCCGTCGGTGTCGACGAGCCGCGCGGCCGAGCGGCCGATGCCGGCCTGGTGCGCGATCTTGACCCAGCTGCGATGACACTCCTTCGAAACGTAGAACACGGGCTGCCCTGCAAAAACGCGCGCACCGTGCAGGGCAAAGCCTGGATGTGCGTGCGTCAGCGCGCACAGGAGCGCCGTGAAGTTCGCCTCGGAGCCACCGGAGGTGAAGTGGCCGCCCGTCCCGGCGGGGAAACCGGCGCGTTCGGCGATGCGCCGGATGACGTACGCTTCGAGCGCCACCGCCGCAGGTGATGTGCCGGAGCTCGCGACCTGCGGATTGAAGGCGGCGACGAGTCGATCGGCGCACTGCGCGGGAAAGGTGGGGGCCGGATTGAAAAGCCCGAAGTAGCGCGGGTGCGTGAGGTGAGTCAGCCCGTGCTCGAGCACGTCGATCGACCAGTCGAGGAGCTCGGTGAGCGAACGCGGCACCAGGAAATCGAATCCCTCGAGCTCGCGGCGGAACGCCTCGATATCGATTGTCGGTGTGGCAGTTCCCGCGAGCACGCGCTCCTCGGCGCGCGCGAGTGCACGCGTCAGATAGTCATCGATCCGCTGCCGCTCCGCGCGCGCGGGAAAGAGTGCCGCGCCGGGCGGGCCACTCAGCGAATCGCCTGAGGATTCAGACATCGCTCTCGCTGCTGCGCCGCGCGCCTTCAGGACTCGGCCGCGGCGAACGCCCCCTCGAGGGCATCGCACAGCAGGTCGAGCTGCGGCCGCTCGATGGTGAGGGCCGGCGAGAGGATGATGTTCGCGCCCGAGAGGCGGATCATCGCGCCGCGCTTGTAGGCCTCGCGGTGCACACGGGCGAGCTCCGGCGCCCCGGCCGGGAAGGTTGCCCGCGTGGCCTTGTCGGCCACGAGCTCGATGCCCGCCATGAGACCGACACCGCGCACATCGCCGACGATGCGGAAGCGCTTCATGGCGTGCAGCCGATCGAGGAAGTACTTGCCCTCGCGTGCGGCGCGCGCCGGAATGTTCTCGCTCTCGATGATGTCGAGCGTCGCGAGCGCCGCGGCCGCCGCCACCGGGTGTGCGCCGTAGGTATAGCCGTGGTTGATCGTGCCGAGGACGGGGTCGGCTCCGTTGAACGCCTGGAATACGCGGCTCGAGACCGCGGTCGCGCCAAGCGGGATGTACCCCGAGGAGATCCCCTTGGCGAGGCACCAGAGATCCGCCTTCACGCCCCAGAGCCGCGTGCCGAACATGTGACCGATGCGCCCGAAGCCCGTGACCACTTCGTCCGCGATCAGGAGTACGCCGTGCCAGTCGCAAACCTCACGCACCCGCGGCCAGTAGTTCGGTGGCGGCACGATCACCCCGCCGGCGCCCTGGATGGGTTCCGCGATGAAGGCGGCGACCGTGTCGGGTCCCTGGAAGATGATCTCGCGGTCGAGGAGCTCGGCGCAGATCCGGCCGAGCTCTTCCGGATCCTCGGTGTAGGGATTGCGGTAGAGCCACGGCGTATCGACGTGGAAGCATCCCGGCAGCAGCGGCTCGTACGCACGGCGGAAGGGCGTGTTGCCATTGACGCTCGCGCCGCCGAAGTGCGTGCCGTGATAGCCCTTGCGGAGTGAGATGAACTTGGTGCGATCGCGCTGGCCCTGCACCTTCCAGTACTGGCGGGCGAGCTTGAGGGCGCCCTCGACCGCGTCCGAGCCGCCGTTGCTGAAATGCACCGCGCCGACCCCATCCGGCGTCATCAGGTTCACGAGCCGCTGCGAGAGCTCGATCGCGCGCGGGTGCGTCGCGCCGCGGAAGGTGTTGTAGAACGGGAGCTCATCGAGCTGCGCGACGATGGCATCGCGGATCTCACGGCGGCCGAAGCCGAGATTGGTGCACCACAAGCCACCGATGCCATCGACGAGCCGATGTCCGTCGATATCCCAGATCCAGCTGCCCTCGCCGCGGGCGACGATGTCGGGAGGTGCATCGCGCACGGTGCCCGGGTGCGCCATGGGGTGCAGCAGGCGGCGGGCGTTTTCGGCTTTGAGTTCTTCGTTGGTGAGTCTGCGCATGACGGTTCCTGTCCTTCTACCCGCCGCGGTTGTGCGGGCCGATGAGCGTTGGCAGGCGGGTTAGGTTCCGCTTGTTCTAAGATCCCGTCGCCGCTCGCTATTGCAATTTTCCGCTGCCCTGCAGTGTAACTGAAGCCCCTGTCCGGCACCCCCCATGGACCTCGCGAGCCCGGCCTCGTTCTCCGGGGAATCAGTACCTTACGGCCTCTGTCCCGCCGCCGGCTGGCGAGTGAGATTGACCAGAATACAGACACAGTGATACCCAGAAAGGCTGCTGTGGCGGCGGTGACGGCAGGCCATTATCGGAGCTGCACCTACCGCCCTGGCAATCTCATGGTCTTCAACTCGCTCACCTTCATCGTCTTCTTCGCCTGCGTTCTGGCGATACACAACCTGCCGCTCGGCTGGACGACGAAGAAGATCAACCTGCTGGTTGCGAGCTACCTCTTCTACGCGGCGTGGAATCCGCCCTTTGTCGTCCTCCTGTGGATCTCGACGGTGGTCGATTGGTGGGCGGCGAAAGCACTGGTGCGCGCGGAGCGGCAGGCGGCGCGGCGCGCCTGGATGATGCTCTCCGTGGTCGCGAACCTCGGTATGCTGGGGTTCTTCAAGTACGGGCAATTCCTGCTCGACAACTTCACCGCCCTGCTGCACGCGTTCGGCATTGCGTTCCAGCCGGCGCACTACGCCATCGTGCTGCCGGTCGGCATATCCTTCTATACGTTCGCCACGATGTCGTACACGCTCGATGTATATCTGCGGCGTGCGCTGCCGGCGCGCAACTTCCTCGACTACGCGCTCTTCGTCACGTTTTTCCCGCATCTCGTAGCGGGGCCCATCATGCGGCCGACCGAGCTCGTGCCGCAGTTCGAGCAGCCGCGCCGCGCGAGCGCGCAGCAGCTCTCCTTTGGACTCGCGCTCATGACACTCGGCCTCTTCCAGAAGGTCGTGCTGGCAGATGGCTTCCTCGCGCCAATCGCCCAGCGCGTCTACGACGCTGATGTGCAACCGGGCGCGCTCGATGCCTGGGCGGCGACGCTGGCCTTCGGCGGACAGATCTTCTGCGACTTTGCCGGCTACTCGACTACCGCGATCGGCGCGGCGATGTGCCTCGGTTTCGCCATGCCGGACAACTTCCGCTTTCCGTACGCCGCGATCGGTTTCTCCGACTTCTGGCGGCGCTGGCACATCACGCTCTCGGCGTGGCTGCGCGACTATCTCTACATTCCGCTCGGAGGCAATCGTCACGGCACGGCACGCACCTATTTCAGTCTCTTCGCAACCATGCTGCTCGGCGGCCTGTGGCATGGAGCGAGTTGGACCTTCGTCGTCTGGGGCGGGCTGCACGGGACCTACCTGGCTGCGGAGCGCTGGCTGCGCGAGCGCTTCGCCGGCTACCAGCCAGGTCCGTTCGCGCTCTTTGCTCTGGGGCTCCTCACCTACGTCCTCGTGCAGCTGACCTGGGTGTTCTTCCGCGCAAAGACCTTCACCAAAGCGGCGGTAGTCCTGCGGGGCATGTTCGGGCTGAACGCCGGGGCCAAGCCGATCCTGCCGGGGATCGAGCTCCTGATGGTAGTGGTGATCATCGGCGGCTTGGTGAGCGCGCATTGGCTCATGCGGACGCGCACGCTCGAAAGCGTGCTCGCGAGAACACCCGCGCCGCTCCTGACCGGCGCCTGGCTGCTGCTGGCGTTCGCGATCGTCATCGAGCAAGGGGCGGGAAATGCCTTCATCTATTTCCAGTTCTGACATCACCATCACGCGTCCGGGCTTCGTACGCCTCACGGCTTCCGACCGGCCGGGCATCGCGCAGCCGGTGCCGGTACGCGATATCCCGGCACGCCCCTGGGCGCGGATCCTCGTGGCCGTCGCAACGCTCCTCGTGATCGCCGTCGGAGGGTGGGAGTGGCGCATGCGCGCGACCGGCCTCGAGGCGGGTGACCTGGATGACGGACCGTCCTTCTGGGCAGAGCAGCGGCGGCGAATCGACGCCGGCGGCGTCGCGATCACCATCCTCGGGGACTCGCGCATCGCGTTCGACACGGATCTCGACCGTTTCGAGGCGCTCACCGGTGTGCGCCCCGTGCAACTCGCGATCCCCGGCAGCAACGCCCTGCCCTTTCTCGAGAACCTGGCGGACGCACCCCAATTCCACGGCCTCGCGATCGTCGGTATCGCAGACCGCTCGTACTTCCGGCCGGGCGCGGGCCTTGGCGCCCCAGCGCTCGAGCGCTACCGCTTCGAGTCGCCGGCGGTGCGCGCCTCGTTCCTGTTGCATCGGGCTCTGTCGCGCGTGCTCGCGTTCCTCGATGACAACTACCGGTTGAGCGTGTTGGTGCGTCAGCTGGACGAAGGCTGGCGCGCCGGCGCAATGCTTCCGGCAGCCGAGAGACTATGGAAGCTTCGCACAGTGGGCGACGATCGACAGAGTTTTCTCTGGTGGCGAGTCGAGAGGGACGAGCGCGTGCGCGCGCATCAGCGCGCCACCTGGACGCGCCTCGTACCGCCGATACCTGACGCCACCATCGTCAGTACGGTGGAGCGAACGCGGGTCGCCGTCGAGAAGATCCGGGCGCGGGGTGGCGAGGTGGTCTTCGTGCGGCCGCCCTCGGCGCCTGAGCTGCGGGACTTCGAGGAGCAGACCGTGTCGCGTGCCCGCGGCTGGGACAAACTGCTCGCGAACGCGCGGGTGCGGGGCGTGCACTTCGACGATTACCCGGAGATGCAGGGGCTCGTGCTCCCCGAATACAGCCACCTGTCGCGTGCCTGCGCGGTAGTATTTACTGACGCCTACGTCCGAGCGGTTGCAAGGCTCACACCACGGCTGACCCTGCGCGCGCAGGCACCGTCACCACTTGCGCCCGCTGATTGCAAAGAGTCCTCGCCCCGGCAGGAGACCACCGATGAGAGCATGGGTCGCCCTACTGCTGATCTCCTGCTGCGCTTGGAGCTCGGCAGGTCTCTTTCCGACCAGCAGCTCGGAGGTCGATGCGGCGGATAAAGTGCAGCTCACCTGGGGGGTGAAGATCCCCCTGCGCGATGGCGTGCATCTCAATGCGACGGTCTATACCCCGCGCGAGCAGAAGGCACCGGCGCCCTGCGTTTTCACGCTCACTCCCTACATCGGGCAGAGCTATCACGCGCGCGGCGTCTATTTCGCATCGCGCGGCTTGCCTTTCCTCAACGTCGATGTGCGCGGTCGGGCAGACTCCGAAGGCGAGTTCCACCCCTTCATTCAGGAGGCGGCGGACGGCTACGACGTCGTCGAGTGGCTGGCAAAACAGCCCTACTGCAACGGCAAGGTGAGCATGTGGGGCGGTTCCTATGCGGGATACGACCAATGGGCCACCGCGAAGGAGTTTCCTCCCCACCTCGCCACGATCGTTCCGGTTGCCTCACCCTATGCGGGCGTCGACTTCCCCATGCAGGGGAGTCTTTTCTATACGTACGACATGCAGTGGTTGACGTTCACCAGCGGTCGCACGAGTCAGCAGGCGCTCTTCGAAGACTCGCCGTTCTGGGCGGCGAAATATCGGCAGTGGTTCGAGTCCGGCAAAGCCTATGCGAGCCTCGATACCCTCATCGGCAATCCTTCGGCGATCTTCCAGGGCTGGATCCGTCACCCGCATCCCGATGCTTACTGGGATACTTACAATCCGACCGCCGAGCAGTATGCAAAGCTCGCGATTCCGATCCTGACGATTACCGGCAGCCATGATGACGACCAGCCGGGCGCGCTCACCCACTACCACGAGTACATGAAGCACGCATCGCCCGAGGGACGCGCGCGCCATTACCTGATCATCGGTCCCTGGGACCATGCCGGAACGCGCACGCCGAATGCGCAGTTTGGCGGCCTCACCTTCGGGCCCGCGAGCCTCCTCGACCTGCCGAAGCTGCACCTCGAGTGGTACGCGTGGACCATGCAGGGCGGAGCAAAGCCCGAATTCCTGCGCAAGCCGGTGGCGTACTACGTGATGTCCGCAGACAAATGGCGCTATGCCGATACCCTCGAGGCCGTGACCGGCGGCACTCGCGCGCTGCACCTCGACTCCGCGGCGAATGCCGATGACGTGCTCTCCTCGGGAGCACTGGCAGCGGCTGGCGCGAGCGGGCGCCCGGACCACTATCGCTACGATCCGCGGGATGTGAGTACCGCGAGCCTGGAAGCGAGCATCGACCCCGAAAGCCTCGTCGACCAGCGCATGACGTATGCGCTGCGCGGCAAGCAGCTCATCTATCACAGCGTGCCGTTCGATAACGACACCGAGGTCAGCGGCTTCTTCAAACTTTCGGCGTGGATCGCCATCGATCAGCCCGACACGGATTTCCGGGTCGACATCTACGAGATCCGCGGGGATGGCAGTGCCATACCTCTCACGAGTGACCAGCTGCGCGCCCGCTATCGCGAGAACGCGCGCGTGCCGAAACTGATCGGCACCAAGGCTCCGCTGCGGTACGACTTCGAGCACTTCACCTTCGTGTCGCAGGAGGTGAAGAAGGGCAGCCGGCTGCGGCTCATCATCGGCCCGGTCAACTCGATCTACCGCGAGAAGAACTACAACTCGGGGGGCGCGGTGGAGCTCGAGTCGATGGCGGATGCGCGCCCGGTGACCGTCACGCTCTATCACGACCGGGAGCACCCGAGCGCGCTCTACGTCCCCCTCGGCGCGGCGGCGACGCCGGGCGAGCCGACCGCCCCGTCCGCGGCATTCAGCACACCGTAGGCGCGAAGCTAAGGAGTCGCCAGCATCATCACCGTGTTGGGGGGATTGTCGTCGTTGAAATAGATGATCTGATGTCCCTGGGCATCGACAGTCGCGACGATGCCGAAGAGCGCCCCGGACCCACCGCTGTCGAGCTGCAGGGGCTGGCCGACGAAACCGCCAGGCAGCACCGGCGAGATCTCCACCGCGAGGTTCTGCATCTGCCCCGCGCCGATATTGGTATCTCCATTGGTAACAATCAGATCGCCGTCGGCGAGCAGTGCCGCGGTGATCGGCGTGAAGAGCGGCGCCCCGTGCGCGATCACCCGCGCTGACGCCGCAGAGGCCCCGCCGAAGGTCGGCACCGGCGTGGGCGGGCTGGCAACGGACTTGCAGTCGCCGTTCACCATCACACCGCCCGCCGCGATGCTCGACACGTTCGCGAAGGCAACCACGCTGTTGGAGCTGGTGTCGACAATATATAAGGTATCGATCGACGGATCGTACGTGAGGCCGGCGGGAGCGTAGATTGCGCCCGGCACACCGCTGCCGCAGAAGCCGCTCGCGATGGGGGTAAAAGAGGTCGGCACATCGCCGTTCAGCTCGATGCGATCGATCGACCCATCCAAGTTCGACACGTAGAGCGCCGCGGGATTCGCACCTTTTGCAGCGACATAGACTTCACCCCAGGGCGAGGCAAAGGTGTCGCCGGCGAAGGGTGTGTTGACCATCCCATTCGGGCTGACGAGCAGGTTCATGTTGCTGACGAGAGCAGCCGCCGCAATGCTGTCATCCGGCAGCATCGCCACCGCATTGCAGCCCCGCAGCCTGGCATCCTGGGCGATGCGGTAAGGCTTGCCGCCGAGGTTCGCGGCCGGCGTCGGATGCAGGCCTACGATCGTGGTGCCCTGCCCTTGCACCGACGGGTTGGCGCCGTTGTTGAAGTTGCAGACCACCAGGTCGCCGGCGTTGATCAGCCCGGCAGTGACCGGCGCGATGGCAAGTCCGTAGGGATTGCCATCCCCGTTCATCGGATCGACCGTCGTGCCGATCGTCACCGCCTTGACGCTCGCCAGCTGGCTGAGGATCGATGGGTTCACGGTCACCGCGGGACTCGTGGCCGTGATCATCCCGCCGGCCCCGCTGCAGGTCAGTGTGTAGGTGACACTCCCGGTCGCGGTCGGCACGACGCTCATCTGGCCGCTCGGTGACTGCGAGCCCGAGAAGGTGCCGCCCGTCGGGCTCGATGTGCTCGCCGTGCAGGACGTGGCGTAGTTCGCCGACCAGGCAAGCTTCACGGCCTGCCCGAGATTGATGCTCATCGCCTGAGCCGGTGTGCTGAAGGCCACGGTGGGAGGCGGGTTGTTGTTGCCGCCGCTGCCGTTGCCATAGCCGCCATTGCCCCCCGTGCCGGCGCCCATGGCGCTGCCGTAACCTCCGCCGCCGCCGCCGCCACAGGCCGCGATCACGCCGATCACGACAGCACACGCCGCGACCCCTCCGGTGAGAATCCGAGCACGCATGTGGAATCCCTCCCCGACACTACCTGCCCGTGTGTCGGGGGGAGTCTGGCGGCGGTTTCCGGGAACGCGGGAGGAACGTGTTCCCTGGTTCCCGAGCGTTCCGGAACGACTAATGGATGTCGACCAGCGCGAGTTTGCCGGCGCCGCTCTCGGCGAGCACCAGGCGGTGATCGCGGGTGGCCATCATGTTGCGCACCACGCCACCGCCCGAGGGAATCGGCCAGGTCTGGAATGCGCCTGACTTCGGATCGAAACGCACCAGCGTGTTGGGGCTGACGCCGGACTCGCTGTACCACACGATGCCATCGAGCACCGTGATGCCGTAGGGCTGGGAGTATGCGCCGCCCGGGGACGGCCATTCGTGCGCCGCGCCGCTCGCCGGATCGAATCGGCCGAGGTAACCGCGCGCGTAATCCGAGTACCAGATGACATCCTGCGCATCGATGGCGAGCCGGCGCGGCCTGACCGAAGCCTCGGGCAGCACGTACTCGTGGATCGCGAGCGTGTGCGGATCGATCGAGCCGAGCCGGTTGGTGCCGAACTCGGCGAAGAACGGCACGCCCCTGGAGTTGACCGCGATCCCGTACGGCAGTGCATGTGCTGTCGGCACCTCGATGAGGCGCACCTCGCCGCTGCGCGGATCGAGACGGCCCACTCTGTTGGCGCCTTGCACCGTGAACCACAGCATCCCGCTCTGATCGAAAACCGGTGTGTGCGGATCGCGCGCCGCCGCATCCGGCATGCGGTAGGCGGTGATCTCGCCATTCGCAGGATCGAGCCGGCCGATGTAGGCCGCGGAGTTGGCCGTGAACCAGATGTGTCCGGCCGCATCGGCAGTGAGCCCGTGGGGCCCCGAGTCCGGGATGCTCGTCGGGTATTCCCGGATCGCGCCACTTTGAGGATCGATGCGCCCGAGAAGGCTCGCACGCTGACCCGTGTACCAGATCGCGCCATCGGCGGTCGCGAGCGGATCGTGCGGAAACGCGCCGGGTGTCGCCACCGACCATTCGTGAAAAGTGACCGAGGTGCTGCCCGCTACCACCGTGGCTGCGGCCTGCGCCTGTCGCGGAAAATTGTGTGCCAGGTAGTCGCCCAGGACCGGCCGCTCATCGACCGACAGCACCACGCCGAGCTTCGTCATGCGATCGATGACGTCCTCCCAGCCCGCGCGGTTGTAACCCGGAGTGACGAGCCGACTCGTATCGTGACAACTCACGCAATGCGCCGCGGCGATCTCGCGGCCGCTCCCCGCCGGAAGCTGCGGGCCTGCAGCCGTCGGGCTCTCGCCCCACGCGCAGACCGCTGGCAGCAGCATGCCGGTGATGCTGATCAGAGACGTTCTGGCCATGCAGATGATCGCGGTGCGAAAGAGCAACGCCAGACAGCAATGCTAGACAAGCCTCCTCGGCCGATGCAATTACATACTTTTCAGGCGGCCGTCACCGCGGGCTGCGCGGTATAATCTGACGCAGGGATTTCGAGCGTCAGCAACGGGACTCATCGCGTGACAATCCGCCTGGTGCTCGCCGACGACCACGTGCTCGTGCGGCAGGGACTGAGAAAACTGCTCGAAAGTGCAGGATTCGTCGTGGCCGGCGAAGCCGCGGACGGCCGCGAGGCCGTGCGCCTCGTACGCAGCGAAAACCCCGATGTCGCCGTCATCGACATCGGCATGCCGCTCTTCAATGGGCTCAACGCCGCCCTCGAGCTCACCCACAGCGCGCCAAACGTGCGGCTCATCGTGCTGACACAACACGATGAGGCACAGTACGTGACCGAGGCGCTCCGCTGCGGTGTGAAAGGCTACGTTCTCAAGAACCAGGCGGCACGCGACCTGCTACGCGCGATCGAGGGGGTGTGCCGTGGCGAGGTGTACCTGAGCCCCGGCGTGGCGAGCGCTGTGGCCGAGGCATACGCGGCACCGGGGCGAGGGGCCGATGATGGGCTCTCGGTGCGCGAGCGGCAGGTGCTGCAGCTCATCGCCGAGGGCACCTCCACCAAGGACATCGCCATAGAGCTGGGCATCAGCGCCAAGACCGTCGAGTCGCATCGCTCCAAGCTCATGCGCAAGCTCGATATTCACGACACCGCGGGGCTCGTGCGCTACGCCATCCGCCGTGGAGTCACGCAAGCCTAGTGGCGCCATGAGCCTCACTCCGTTCCACGTTGCGGTTCAGGTGCGGGACATCGCCGAAGCGCGGCGCTTCTACGGCGCCGTTCTCGGCTGCACCGAGGGACGCAGCGCACCCGAGTGGGTCGACTTCAATCTCTACGGTCACCAGTTCGTCTGCCACCTGAACCCCGCGCTCGGCCCGAAGGGACGCCTCGGCTCTCATTTCAATCCGGTGGACGGGCACAGCGTTCCCGTGCCTCACTGCGGCGTCGTGCTCGAGCCCGGAACGTGGCGGGAGCTCGTCGAGCGGCTGAAGCGGCACACAATCGAGTGGGTCATCGAGCCCACCACGCGCTTTCCCGGTACGCCGGGTGAGCAGTCGACGCTCTTCATCCTGGATCCGACCGGGAATGCGCTCGAGTTCAAGTCCTTCCGGAATATCGACGCGCAGTTGTTCGCGAGGTAACCGGCCGCCCGCGGCTCACCGCTTGGCGCTGAGCAGCGCCGTCGCCTGATCGATCCCGTCGCAATACGCACCGAGCACTTGCGCCGTGATCGCGGCGTAACGGTTGGCTTCATCCCAGCGGTCACCCTCGAGGGCTTCGCGCACGCCCGGGAGCGTCTTCACCCCGTACCCGGTGAGAACGCCCGGCGCATAGATGAAGTGCCGGAACCAGTCGCGCCCGGGAAGGCCGCGGGCATCGGTGAGCCGCTGCTCCATGCCCTGAAGCAGCGCATTGAGTTTCTCACGCTGCGCAGAACTCAAAGCGATCTGCCCGGAGGTAAGGCGCGTATACGCGCCATCGTAGGCCGCGGCGCTCGTCTGCAGCCGGGTGAGCACTGCATCGAGCGGCGCGAGACTCAACTCGGGCACGGGGGTTTGCGGCTCGGGCGGGGCGACGACGCGCGTCGGGTCCGCGGCGAGCCCGAAGTCATTCTGATCGAGGAGCGGGGCGAGCTCGGCGGCCCTGGTGCGCTTGTCCTCGATCAGCTGGTGCAGCTCGCCCACGTAATCGCGCATCGTGCTCGCAAAAGCGCTGAACTGCAGCGGCAGCACCTGCGCATCGGCCATCCGCAGCACGGTGTGGCCGGCCGTCTCGGCCTCGGCGATGCCGTATACAAAGGTCGGATCGCCGAAGCGCACGTAGTGATCGAAGGAATCATAGTTCGAATGGTAGACCCCGTCCTGATCCTCCTCACCGCCATACTCGATGCTGAGCGTGGTGACGCCCAGGTGCTGGAGGAACGGGGTGTAGTCCGAGCCCGAGCCGAGCGCGCTGATCGCGAGGTCGCCGCCCTTTGATGCGATGCGTGCCACGCGCGCCTTCTCGTCGGCTACATCCTTGACATCGTTGGAGTCTTTTTCGTACCCCTGCACGAGCTGCCGCGCACGCAACCGCGCCTGTGAGCTGACACCGGTCTCGGGGTCCTTGACGGTGCGGGCGACGTCGTTCAAGACGTGTTGCAGCGAGTGGCTGCCGTCGGGCTTCAGGAAGCCGCGCGAGTTGGTGTCGGAATTGAGGTACATCACCGCCTTGCCCTGCAGCTCCGCCGCGTGTTCTTCCGCCCATTCGGTGGATCCGAGGAGCCCCGGCTCCTCGCCGTCCCAGCTGGCGTAGATGATCGTGCGCCGCGGCCGCCAGCCGCTCTTGAGCAGCGAGCCGATCGCCTTGGCCTCGGCGAGCATCGCAATCTGACCGGAGAGCGGATCCCACGCGCCGAAGACCCAGCCGTCGCGATGGTTGCCGCGCACCACCCATTGCTCCGGAGTCTCCGAGCCCTTGATCCTCGCGATGACATCGTAAAGTGGCTTCAGGCTCCAGTCGGACTCGATCACGAGATGCACGCGGGCGGGCCCTGCCCCCATGTGATAGGTGATGGGCAATGAGCCACGCCATTCCCGCGGAGCCACCGGGCCGGCGATCGCCGCGAGCAGCGGTTGCGCGTCGGCGTAGGAGATCGGCATTACCGGTATCTTGAGAATGGTGCGCGCCTCGGAGACGGCCAGGCGCTTCGCGTTCCGGGTCGCGCCGACCCCGGGTGTGAGCGGATCGCCCGGGTACGTCGCCATGTCGAGCACCGAGCCGCGCTGGACGCCCTCGGGCGGTCGCCAGCCGCCGCGTGGGTAGGTCTCGCCGCGGGCGTAGCCATCATCGTGCGGATCGGAATAAATGAGACACCCGATCGCGCCGTGCTCCTGCGCGAGCTTGGGCTTCAGTCCCCGCCAGCCCATGCCGTAGCGGGTGATGACGATCTTCCCTTTGACGTCGATGCCGCGGCGCTCGAGCGCGCGGTAGTCCTCGGGCATGCCGTAGTTCAGGTACACGAGTTCTCCGCTGACATCGCCATCGGCACCGAACTCGTTGTAGGGCGGTACGCCATCGGTGCGCGTCGAGGTCGCATCGCCCTCGACGGGCGGCTCCGTGAGGCTCGCCGTGAAATGCGTCGGAGCCACGAGCTCGAGCGAATGATGCTTGAGCGTCGGATAGAGCACCTCGAACTCCTCGATGCGTGCATCCCAGCCCCACTGCTTGAACAGATCGCGCACGAGCTCGGCGTTCGCCTTGTCGTGCGGGGAGCCGACGTGATTGGGCTCGGCGGAGAGCGTCTTCAGCCAGGCGCGCAGCTCCGCAGCATCGAGAGCCGCATCGAAGCGCTGCTCGAGCGCCGTCTCGCGGGCTGCGTCTGCGGGGCTGAAACCAAAGAGCGCTGCCTCCTCGGTCCCGGCGGCCCCCGCCAGAGTCATTCCCCCCACACACACGGCAGCAACCACTGCCGCACTGCCTCGACTTGCACTTCGCATGAGCACGCCTCCACGAATGCCACGCTGCAGAAATCCGCCACGGACGAGTGTCCGCGCGGACTTCTCACTTCGGGCAACCCCCCGTTAAGCACCGCACGCCGGCGCATTCTTGGGGCGCGCCGCGGCGTGACTCATATTGTAGAGCGCATCGGCCGGCGTCGTCAGATTATGTACGCCGTGTCACAACTCGGAAATCGTGACACGCGTGGCGCCCTCCCGCGGCACGTGTCGTTAGCATCGGTTCGATGCCGCGGAAGTCCAGATTGGCGAGAGCGCTGCTGACGATGACCGTTGCGGCGCCGCTGCTCTGCCATGCCGAATCGAACCTGCAGAGCGCGGCGGCCTCCCCGCTCACGGCGACGGCACACGTCGACTTCCAGATCACTATCCCGGAGTACCTCTTCCTGCGCGTCGGTACCGGTACGGGCAGCGCGCTCGGCGGCTGGGGAGTCAACGGCAACATCGATCTGATTGCCTGGGCGCCGGGGCCCGCGACGCTGGGCAATGGCGTGGCACTCGCCGGCACCGGCGGCGATCTCACGGGCGGCGTCGAGACCGCGGTGGTCGTCGCCAACCACGGCAACGTGACATTGAGCGCGACCACGCTGGGCAGCCTCAATGACGGCGCGGGCGACACCATCAGCTACAGCTCGATCAGCACGACCGCAAGCAAGCTCACCACGAACCAGGTGCTGCCGGCGCCGGTGTTGGCAGATGGCGCCACCACGACCGTCGTCGTAAGGGGAAAGGGCAAGAGCAAGAGCGTGCAGCGCGACGCACAGTGGGCCTACACGTACGCCAATGCCACCGTGCCCGCCGCGGGCACCTACGGCGGCGTCAACACCAACAACGGCCGTGTGACTTACACTGCCTCGACGCCCTGACGTTGACGGCAGGGCCGGGTCGCCGCGCGGCGTTCTTCGCGATGTGCGCCGTGTCACAAACCATCCATCAGATGCGGCTGCGAGTCTCAGTGTTGCATAACGCCTGAGCGGCGGCCGGCAGAATCGTGACTCATGTACGGCCCGGCCGGAGCAGGGGCCGCTAGCATTTTGCGGGCGTATCCCAGGACTCTCTACAGCTGTAGGACATAGCAACCATGCGGACTTCAACGGTTATCAAGGCACTGCTCGCCGTGACGGCGGCGACGCCCCTTCTCTGCCAGGCGGAATCGAATCTGCAGACCGGCACGGGCTCGCCGCTCACCGCGACGGCGCACGTCGACTTCACGATCACGATTCCGAAGTTCCTGTTCCTGCGCGTCGGCACCGGCAACGGCGCCATCAACGCCGCCGGCGTCTTCTCCACGGCTCCGGCGACCCTCGGCACGATCGACGGAATCACCTGGGCACCCACACCCGCGCAGCTCGGCACCGGCTCCATGGCGGGCACCGGCGGTGATCAGACCAACGGCGTGGAAACGGCGATCGTGGTCGCCAACAACGGCGCGGTCACGCTGACCTCGCAGACCGGCGGAGCCCTGAACGACGGCGCCGCGGGCGACACGATCAGCTGGTCGCAGATATCAGTCGCCGCGACCAAAAACACCACAGTCGCCGTGCTTCCGACACCCACGTTGCTCGACACCGGCACGGGCTCCGTCACGGTCAACCCTGTCTCCGGCAAGATCGTGGCGCAGGACGCCAAGTGGACCTACTCCTACCTCAATGCCACCGTCCCGCCTGCCGGGACCTACGGCGGCGTCGGCGTCAACAACGGTCGCGTTACATACACCGCCTCGGTGCCGTGACGCACGGCTGCTTCGGGTAACGGTGATCGATGTCCCCCGGAAGGCGCGACCTGCTCGGGCGCCTTCCGGGGTCTGACATCCGGTCGCGAATCGCGCGCGGCGCCTGCCGCGCGCTCTGTGTCGGGGCGCTCGCCGCCGCCGGACACAGCAGCCACGCCTATGACGTCACCCTGACGCCGGCCGCACCCAAGATGATCTATTTCCAGGTCGGCAATGGCCTCTTTACCGGCGGCAACTACACGCCCATCCAGGCCAACGGTCAGCCGAGCGGCACGCCGGGAGTCAACACCACAATCAACAAGGTGACCGTGAGTGTCGCCGCAGGCGTCGTCGGCAACAGCGCCGCTCAGGCGATGACCACGGACAGCGCCGCCGCCAACAGCTACTGGGACGGATTTCCCTTCTGCAATCTGCCGGCTCAGCTCTACATCGGCGGCTTCTACCGCACCACCGGTGCGGGCACCAACACCGCCACCGTCACCGCGACGCTGCCCGCCTCGCTCACCGATGCCACCGGCGACACCATTCCGTTCTCGCAGATCAGCTGGACGAGCGGCGGCAATGCCGACACCGGCGCCGAGCCCTTCCCGGCCGGCAGCTTCAATGCCACGACCCTGGGTGTCGGCAGCATCAGCCAGAACCATTGGGCCGAGAGCTGCTGGACCTTCTCCTACGCGAACTCGGTCGTGCCCGCGGCGGGCACCTACACCGGCCGCGTCACCTACACGCTGTCGGCGCCGTAGGCGACTCTCACCGAGGCACCACCGTGCGCCCGCTCCTGCTGCTCGCATACTGCATAATCTGGCTGGTCTGCCTGCCGGCGAGTGCCCGCACGGTCGCCATCGACGACTCCGGCACGTTGCCCTACGACGCAACGCTCGCCATGCGCTGGCGGGAGATCTCGCCGCGCACCCGCGCCAGCATGGAGATGGTGGGCGCGCTCGACCTGCGCGTGCGGCTCAACGTCTCACCGTGGCTGCGGCACCGCGGACGAATCTACATGGTGCTGCCCGCGCAGGCGCCCGGTGCCATCACCGCCAGCTGGACCACGAACGGCCGCCTGCTGCCGGGCCAGGTGAGCAGCGGCGGCCGCGCGCTCGTCTACGCCGGCCCCATCACCAGCGCCTTCATCGAGGACATGGTGCACCTGACGGTGACGGTCGACGGCCGGCGCATGGTGCAGAGCTACCCCGTGAGTTTCCGCTTCGAGATGGACGAGGACTGACCGTGCGAGCACTCATTTCCACTCCCATTGTTCTCCTGGGTCTCGTGGCTTCGATCGATGCGCGTGCCGAAGACTTCGCCGCCGTCGTATCGCCGCCGCGGTTCGAGCTCGCGGCCAAGGCGGGAACGAAGCTGCGCCAGGTCATCGAGGTCACCAACCGCTCGCCAACGCCGGCGCACTACCGCTTCCACACGGCCGACTTCGTGCTCGGCGCGGACTACGGCGTCAGCTTCCACGACGAGCTGCTGCCGCAAAGCTGCCGCCCGTGGGTGGCGATCGAGCGCTCGCTGGTTGCGCTTCCCGGCGGCGGCACGATCCGCTACCGCTTCGAGGTGCAGGTGCCGCCGGAGGCGCCTGCGGGCGAGTGCCGCTTCGCCATCATGATCGAGGCGGACGAGCCCTCCGTCACCAAGGCCGGCGCCGTACAGCTGCCGATCGTCGGCCGCATCGGCGTCATCGTCTACGTAACGGTCGGGGATGGCGCCCCGCAGCTCGAAGTTTTCGGGCCGGAGATCGTCACGCAGAACGGCCAGCGCGTGCCGGCGCTGCGGGTACACAACAGCGGCAGCGTCCACACGCGCATGAGCGGCTTCCTCACCGGCAAGGATGCGACCGGCAAGACCTACGACTTCACGCCCTCGGATCTGCCGATCCTTCCCGGCGACATTCGCTCGGTCGTCCTCACGCCATCGAGCCCCGACAACCCGAGTCCCACGCTCACTTTCCCGGTGGCGGTGAAGGGAACTCTCGAGTGGTCTGACCAGAAGGCGGATCTCGACGAGACTTTCAGATGAAAGCGCACGCCGCGCGCGCTCCGGGCTGGGCGGCGTGCCTCTTCACTCTCGAGCTCTTCGCGCCGCCCTGCGCGCGGGCACAGGCACCGCCGGCAGCGGCGCCCGCGCCACCGCCGGCTTACGAGGATCGGCTCATCGGCGGCAATCTCGCACCCGACATCTCCCTCGGTGATGCCTACAGCACCGACACTTCTGGACTTGCGCATGCGATCCGCGTCGATGCCCTGACGAGCATACTGCAGGGTCAGGGTGCCAGCCCGACCCCGACGGTGCACGAGAATGGCATCGTGTCGGATGCACAGTGGGAAACCGCCACCTACGGCGATTGGTCGGCGAACGGTGCGGTACGGATCGGCGGCGGCGATGAGCGCTTCCTCGGCTCGAGCAACGACAACCTCTCGTTCGCGCTGCACCAGCGCGGCATGCCCTTCGATGGTGGCTGGCAGGCTGACAACGCCCTCGGCGACCTCAACCTGCCGCTGGTCGGCCTCGAGCGCTCGCAGTCGCGCTTCATCTTCTCCTCCGGCACGATGCTGGGTGCGACCACCGAGTGGCGCGGGCCCGACGGACTGCAGTTCGTCGCGGGCGGCGGCGAGCCGGGCGTCTTCAACGGCATCAAGGTGCCGGTATTCGACACGCTCGGTGGCTCGACCGCGGCCCTCGGCGCAGAGTGGTCGCCGGCGCCGCAATGGACCCTCGGCGGCCAGTACGCCGGTGCGCGGGATGCGAATCTCTACTATGAACCGCCTCAACCGCCGGGCGGGTCCGTGTTGCCACCGGAGATATCTAACACGCGCATCTCCTCCAACACCAGCATCGTGAGCGCCGCGTGGCAGGAGGACCGCACCCATGCCCAACTCAACTTCATCGACGGCACCGTCAATGGCAACAGCAATGCTTTCGGCGCATGGACCGACGCCTCGTTGACCCGGGGTCCCTACACGCAGTCCTTCGGCGCGTTCTATATCGAGCCGAATCTCGCCTGGGGCAACCAGCTGATCATGAGCAATGCGGAGGGCGGCTACTACCGGCTCGACTACCAGTCGCGCCGCTGGGTGGCGAACTTCGGCGTCGATGAGGTGCTGCCGGTCTCGGGTCAGGGCGTCAGCAGCACCTTTCTCAACGGCAACGCCCGTTACCAGCTCGACCGTGACACGGGCATCGGCGCGGTCAGTAACCTGCTGCTGAGCCACGACGGCGGCAGCCAGACCGGGTGGTCGCTCGAGGGATTCTTCGACCAGGCCAACTCCTGGGGCACCGGTCGCGCGCAGCTCGGCTACGCCACCTCGACGCAGGCGCAGGATCTCTCGGCGACCGTGCAGCAGAGCTGGAAGATGCCCACGGGCATGCGGCTCGCCACCTCGGTGGCCGTCGATTCGGGGCATACCGCGCCGACCGCGGGGCTGCCGGCGGAGGACACGACCGTGGTGCGCCTCGCGGTCTACGGTGGTGGCGACCTGACCTCGCGCCTCTCGCTGGATGGCAACGTGCAATGGGCCACGGCCGTGCAGGGGCGCGCCGCCCCCTCGACATTCGCCGACGTCTCGCTCGTCTGCCGGCTGGCCCGTGCCTGGGAGGTGCTCTTCACCTACTACGAGAATCGCATCGGCTCGTGGACGCCGCTCACCATCACCTCGCCGCTCACGCCGCCGGTGCCGACACCGCAAGCCTCGCAGGGACAACAGGGAATCTTTCTCACCCTGCGTTGGCAGCAGCGCGGCGGCGCCCATTTCGTGCCGCTCGGCGGCGCTGCGGGCGCAGGCTCGGGTCGCCTCACCGGGGTCGTGTACCTCGATGCCAACGAGAACGGCCGCTACGACGCCGGCGAAGCGGGAGCGCCGAACGTCACCGTGATCCTCGATGGCCGCTTCTCGACCCGTACCGATGCCAACGGCCGCTTCGACTTCTCCTCGGTCGTGGCCGGGCACCACGTGCTCACGGTCCAGCAGGACAACCTGCCGCTCCCCTGGACGCTCCTCAACCAGGGTCGCACCGAGGTGGATGTGAGCACTCGCGACCGGATCGACGTCAACATCGGCGCGGTTCGCCTGAAATAGGCCCGCCGCTTCAATCCGTATGCCCGCCGGCGTCCGTCCCGCACGGGCGCTGTGCGGCCGCGCAATGCCCCGGTAATATGAAACCGGCGTGTCATCGGCGGCGAGCGGAGATTCCCATGAGCGTTGCAAACCTGCTTCGGCAGCTGAGCGGGCGGCATCAGATCGATGGAGAGCAGGTGCGCGGCGCGGGCGCTGCGCGCACGCCCGTCATCGACCCGGCGACCGAGGAGGTGATCGGCGAGATCCTCGAAGCGACACCCGCGGAGGTCGATGCCGCCGTCAAGGTGGCGAATGCCGCGCAGCAGCGCTGGAACAAAGTCAACTACCACCGTCGTGCGGAGCTGCTGCACGAGGCCGCGCAGGCGATGCGCCAGGCGCGCCCGGTGATCGCCGAGATGCTCACCCGCGAGATGGGCAAGCCCTACAAGGAATCGGCCGATGAAGTCACGTGGTCGGCGACGGCGACCGACTACTACGCCGAGATCGCGCGTCACGAGGCGGGCAAGCTCCTCGGTCCGGTCGTCGACGGCCAGTTTCATTTCACGACGAAGGAGCCGCTCGGGGTCGTGGTGATCATCCTGCCGTTCAACTACCCGCTGTGCCTCCTGTGCTGGGAGGCCGCCGCGGCAATCGCGTGCGGTAACGCGGTCATCATCAAGCCCTCGGATCTGACGACGCTCACCACCCTCAAATTCGTCGAGGCGTTCGCCATGCTTCTGCCGGGTCTGGTGCAGGTGCTGGCGGGCGGCGCCAGCGTCGGAAAGCAGCTCGTTACTCACCCCGACACGCACATGGTGGCCTTCACCGGCGGCATCGAGACGGGCCGGTGGGTCGCGCAGACCTGTGCCGGGCTCTACAAGCGCTCCCTCATCGAGACCTCCGGCAACGATCCCTTCATCGTCATGCCATCGGCCCCGCTCGATGTCGCCGCGCGCGGAGCCGCGTTCGGCGCTTATCTCAACTGTGGTCAGGTGTGTGCGGCCGCCGAGCGCTTCTACGTGCACGCGGCCGTCTACGACGAGTTCGTGGCTCGTCTGATCGAGGAGACCCGCAAGGTTCGCGTAGGTAACGGCCTGGATCCGGTCGACATGGGCCCCCTCGCCTCGCAGCGTGAGCTGCGGCGCTTCACCGCCATACTGCAGCGCGCGAAGGATGAGGGAATCCGCACGGCGATCGGCGGCGGGCGCCCGGCCGGATTCGAGCGCGGTTGGTTCGTCGAGCCGACCGTGCTCATCGATGTGCCCTCTGGCGCCGCCATCATGAACGACGAGTCCTTCGGGCCCGTCGCGCCGGTGAGCAAGGTCGCGAGCTTCGATGAAGCCATCACGCTCGCGAATCGGTCCCGCTACGGGCTCGGTGCGACCCTCTACACGCGCGACCTCGATGAGGCCATGCGGGCCGTGAACGAGCTGGAAGCCGGGATGGTATGGGTCAACGCGCCGCTGCTCGATAACGATGCAGGTCCCTTCGGCGGCCGCAAGCAGTCGGGCATGGGCCGCCAGCTCGGGTCGGAAGGACTCGATACCTTCCGGCACACGAAGCTCGCGATGATCGATCCTGCCGCACACTCCCACGACTTCTGGTGGTTCCCCTACAGCGATGCCGAGGCGTTTCCGCGCTCGGGCAAGCGTTAGAACCCGCGTATGCCGGAGCCGCTGCCTGCGGAGCTCGCGCGCCGGATCGAGGTGCTGGAAGAGGAACCGCAGGGGCCCGACTTCGATCCCGTGAGCTGGATGTGGCTCGCCCTCCTCGGCCTCGTGCTGCCGGTCGGCGTGCTGGTGCTCGGCTGGTTCCTGTAGATGCAGCCGCGGACTGCGCGCCGCGACGCCAGCGGTGAACCGTGAGCCTCGCGGAGGGAGGTCTCGCTGATCGTAGTGCCTGGCCGCTCCTGCCCGCCGAACGAACCTGGGGCCGCTGGCGACTCGCGATAGCGCTCGCCACGGCGGCGGCGGCGACCTGGTGTTATCTGATCGGCGAGTACGTCGGTTACTACCTGAATTTCTTCCAGGGCGCCGCGGCACTCACCGGCGGTTGCATGATCGGCATGTTGCTGGTGTTCCTCGCCGCGGGCCCCATCTGCGGCCGCTTCGGGATCGATTCGGTCGCCGCCACCAAGCCGCAGTTCGGCAGCAGCGGCTGGGTCATCCCATCGCTCATGCAGATCATCTCGATCATCGGCTGGAACTCGCTGCTGCTCATCTTCTTTGCGAAATCCGCCACGCAGCTGCTGCGCGTGCTCGGCCTCATGCCGGCGGCCATGAGCGGCCGCGAGATCGTGCCGGCGGCGACGCTGCTCGCCTGCTCGCTCATTTACTTTTCCCTCCTGTGGGGAGCGAAGGGAGTCGCCACCATCTCGAAGATCCTGGTCGCGCACGTGCTCATCGGCCTGTGGATGCTGTACATCCTCGTCTCCCACCATTGGGCGGACCTCGCGGCCGCACGGCCGACGCTGGCGACACCCGACCGGCTGTGGAACTACACGACGGGGATCGAGCTCGGCATCTCCTCGACGCTCTCCTGGTGGCCTTACGTCGGGGCCATGATCCGCATGGCCCCGAATGCGCGCACGGCAGTGCTGCCCGTGATGCTCGGCATGGGCGCTCCGGTACCGCTCCTGAGTTTCATCGGGCTCGCCGGGGTCCTGGTACTGAAAACCTCGGACCCGGCCGAGTGGCTGCGCACGGTCGGCGGCACGACTTACGCCATCATCGCGCTCATTTTCGTCGGCGCCGCCAACTTCGGCACGGCCATCACCGGGATCTACTCCTCCGCCATCGGGCTGCGCAATTTTGCCGCGCTCGAGCGCACGCCGTGGGCGCTGCTGCTGCTCCTCACGATCGCGCCGGTCGTCGTGATCGGTACCCTGATCCCGGAGCTCTTCTTCGCGAAGTTCGGTACCTTCCTCGCGTTTCTCGGCGTCGGGTTTGCGCCGCTGTGCGGCATCCAGATCGCGGACTACTTCCTCTGGCGCCGCCGCCACGTGAGTCTCAGGGGCATCTACGAGCGCGACCCGGCCGGTGCCTATGCCTACACCGGAGGCGTGAACCCCGCCGCGGTCATTGCACTCGCGCTCGGCTGCGCGGTGTACATGGCACTGCTCAACCCGCTGACCTTCACCTCCCACGGACCGTACCGCTTCCTGACGGCATCGCTGCCGGCGGCACTTTCCGCCGCGGTGGTCTACCTCCTGGCATCGCGTGTCGGCCAACGCCACGCGCGCTAATCTGCGCAGCCATGCCCTCGCGCGCCACAACCGACCAGAGCCTGCGTGTCCGGGCGAACGCGCTCAGCCTCGCGGCGGTGTTGTCCGCCAGCTTCGGCGTCGGTCTGATCTTCGGTTTTCAGCCGCCGTTGATCGCACTGGTGCTCGAGCGCGGCGGCGCATCCAGCTTCGAGATCGGTGCGGTGAGCAGCGTCAGCACCGTGGCGATCATGCTGTGCAGTCCGCTTTATCCGAGTGCCATCCGCCGCCTCGGCTCGCGCCGCGCGGTGATTCTCGGCATTGCCGTCTCCACCGTCGTGCTGTTCGTCATGCCGTTGCTGCCGGGCTTTCAGGGTTGGTTCGTGCTGCGCTTCGTCACGGGATGCTCGCTCGGGCTCGAGTGGATTGCGAGCGAGATCTGGCTCAACCGCCTGGCCACCGATCAGACCCGTGGCACGGTGATGGGAACCTACGCGACGGTGTTCGCGGCGGGCGTCATGTCAGGTCCGCTGCTGCTGCAGCTCACGGGCACGAGCGGCTGGCGGCCCTTTGTCGTCGGGGCGGTGTGCCTCGCGCTCACCGCCCTGCCGCTCCTCGCGGCGCGCGATCCCGAGGCCGGCGATGCCACGGGCGATCGGCTCCAATGGCTGCGCATTGCCCGGGCTGCGCCCATCGTGATGCTCGCCGCGCTGATCGCGGGCCTCGTCGAATCGGCGTACGTGTCGCTGCTGCCGGTATTCGCGCTGCTGCGCGGACTCGATGAGCACTCGGCGCTGCTGCTCGTGACCGTGTTTCTGGCCGGCAACGTCATCCTGCAGCTGCCGATCGGCCGCCTCGGCGATCGCCTCGGACGGTACCGCGTGCTCGCGCTGTGTGCGGCCGTGTGCGTGATCGGCCCGATCCTGCTGTCGGCCGTCATGGGTGTGCCGTGGCTGGTGTGGCCGCTGCTTCTGCTGTGGGGCGGAACGATGTACGGCTTCTATACCCAGGGGATTGCGCTCCTTGGGGAATCATATCCGCACGCCGAGCTCGCCGATGCCAACACCGTGTACGTGGTGGTGTACTGCGCCGGCGGCATCGTGGGTCCGATCCTCGGCGGCCTGGCAATGGATAACTGGAGCCCGAACGGGCTGCTGGTATTCCTCAGCGCAGCACCGATCCTGCTCGCCGCGGCGCTCCTGCGGCGGCCGGTGCGCTGAGCATCAACCCGTCCTAGAGCAGCTCGTAGATGAAATCGAAGCTGGTGGGCTTCGTGCCGCGATCGTGCAGCGTCATCTGCCCCTTGGCTCCCGCGTACTTGCCGGTGCCCCCGGTGATCACAAACACCGAGTCCCCGCTGTCGTAGAAGGGACCCTCGACCGTGATCTTTCCTTCCTTCAGCAGGAGTGTCCAGAAGCATTCCCAGCTCTTGCCGACCACCACCCGTATACACCAGCCGTGATCCGTACCGAGCTGCGTCTTGTTGGTCGAATCGAATACCGGATTGGCGAAGGTGAGCAGGTCGGCGACCGAGTCGTCCTTGGCGCCGGGAGCGACGTGGGTGGTGGTTTCGTTGACGGCGTGCTCGATGACGTGCAGCCGCTCGCCGGCCGTCGCAGCGAGCGGTACGAGCAGCGCGAGGGCGCCGGTCAGTTTGAGAGTCCTCATCGTTATTCCCCGCATCAGAACGAGTAATTGAGTTCCAGACCGATCGTGCGCGGCTGATTGGTGGACACACGGGTGATGGTCGGCTGCTGCCAGGCGAAGGTCGTGTTGTTGATCGTGAGCGCCGCCACCTTGTCCGTGAGGTTGGTCCCGAAGATGTAGGCACCCCAGCGATCACCGGTGATACCGAACCTCGCGTCGATCAGGTTGTGCGAAGGCAGGGTCTCGCGATAGTACGCCTGATCGCTGATCGGGCCGGTCAGCGTGCTCATGACATGGAACACGGCGGTGAGCTTGTCATTCAGGGACTGGTGCCAATCGAGCGAGGCGATGAGCTCGTACTTCGGCACGTTGATGACCAGGATCCCCGGGTAGAAGCCAGCTGCCTGGGCCGTCTCGTTCGGGTCGTTGATCTCGGCCTTGGTGTAGGCGCCCGAGAGATTGAAGGTCCAGGCATCCGTGATGCGGGTCGCGGTCTCGAGCTCGGGGCCATAAGCGCGCGCGTTACCCGCATTGATGTTGGCCGGATAGCCGCAGGTGAGCGACACGATCTGCTGAATGTCGGTCCACTTGATGTAATAGACGTCGGCGTTGACCACGAAGCGGTTGTCGGCGAACCGCGCCTTCTCGCCCAGCTCGTAGCTCCACACCGAGTCCGGGCCGTACTGGGGCTGGCTCGAGACGTACGCTCCGGGTGGCACGGGCAGGCTCGGATTCAACTGGTTAGCGAGCGGCACATTGCAGTTGTACGCCGCGGGGTTGGCTTGCAGCTGCTGGACCGACGGGATCGGGATCGGCAGGTTCACCCCACCGGGCCGCGAGCCCTTGGCGATCGTGCCGTAGACGGTGAGATCCCCCGATGGCGTCCAGGACAGGTTTACCTTCGGCAATGTCGCACTGCCGTTCTGACTCGTGTCGAGGATCGTGTGGTCCTGATTGAGCGACTGCGTGCCGACGCCGGCCTGGTCGGCGTGATTCTCGATCGTATATTTGAAATAACGGACGCCGGCGGTGAATTTGAGGGTGTCCGTAAACTTGAAGTTAGCCTCGCCGAAGACGGCCCATTGCTTCATGACGTTCGGGTTGTTGTCGTTGAACACGACACCATTTGGATTGGCCGCCACCCGGTTCGGGTACGGCGGCAGGCTCGAGTCGGGAAAGCGCAGAAAGCTGTTGAAATTGCACGGCTGGTCGCCGGACGACAGCTGACACAGGTTGCTGTTCGGATCGTAGGGAAGAGGTGCATGCGTCCAGACCTGCGCGCAGTGTCCGCCGAGCGGCCCGGCAAACGGGCATTGTGTTGCCGTCGCGAAGCCAGGCTCCTGATTGTAGGTCACGTATCCCGAGTGCAGATCGGCACCGTAGCCGCCGACCTGCCACTGCAAGCGGTGGTCGCCGTTGGAAGCGAAGCGCAGCTCGATGCTGTCCTGCGTGGTCGGATCGGTTTCCACGTACAGGCTTTGAATGAAGCCGGTCAGGTTGTTGATGTTCTGCAGCGCCTCGGTGGCATCGGTGGACTGATACACGAAGCGCTGCCAGTACGCCGGAGCGAGGGTCATGGTCGTCGGACCCATGTCCCAGACGAGAGCCATGCTGATCATCTTGAACTGATCGTAGTAGGGCTCCATCTGATCGAAGGGCTGGTAGATGCCGGGGGTCGAGGGGTAGGGACCGGGGAGATTGCCTGTCGCCTGGTAATTGTTGTAGCCATCGGCATCGATGCGCTGATACATGCCGTTGAAAGTGACTGACAGCTCGTCGTTCGGCTTCACCAGCAGCGCCACGCGCGCCGACTGGAATCTCTCCTGGTTCGAGCCGTGGATGATCTTGTCCGGGGTCGCGTCCTGCAGGTTGCCGCGATTGCAAAAGTAGTAGAGACAGGCGGCGGGCGTGCCGGGAGTCCCGTACAGACCGGTCGGGAAGGGGAAATCGGGGGGCGAAATGACGTAGCGGTTGATCCAGCCGCTGATGTATTTGGCGGTGCCGACGGCACGCAGTGCGACGATGTCCCCCATCGGGATGTTGAGCATGAAGCTGCCGCCACCGTTCCAGCTGCCCCCGGAGGCGGTGTTCGAGCCCTGCACATCGACCGAGCCTTCAAACTTCTGCAGCTTCGGGGGATTCGTGACGAGCTTGATCGTGCCGCCCATCGAGCCGGCGCCGTAGAGGGTGCCTTGTGGGCCGCGCAACACCTCGACGCGGTTGAGATCGTACAGGTCGGGGTCGATGACGGTGCGCCCATTGAGTGCCACGGCGGACGCCGACAGCGGCACCTCATCGATATAGAAGCCCACCGTCGCCGTCGAGCCGCCGGCGGAGGTCAGTCCGCGCATCTCGTACTCGGTCTGCCCGGGACCGGCCGTGCGAGTCGACAGACCCGGCACGGAACGGGCCACATCTTCGAGACTCTCGATGTTCTTGTTTTCCAGGTCCGCAGGCGTCAGGGCCGAGACGCTGATCGGCGTCGCCTGCACGGTCTCCTCGCGCTTCTCGGCCGTGACGAGTATTTCCTGAAGCTCGGCCGGTTCCTTCGCGCCGGCGGGCGCCGAAGCCGGGCCCGCGGGGCCCGCGTCGAGAGCGTCGGCGAATGCCGGCGTCGTGCGCAGCGCCACCGCCATCAACACAGCCAGGACGAATGTCGAGACTCTCCCTGAGATCGATGTCGGCCTTCCGTGGTCGGCTTCGCGTGCAGTCGATCTGATCATGGTTCTTTTCCCCGACGAGAATGCGAATGCGCACCGCGCGCACACCGCCTGCGTGTCGTCCCCGCCACAGCAGGCGCCCCGTTATTGCGTCATCGATAAGCGATCCGGAACCTGCCCTGTCTATTGCGTGCCAGTGAATATTTTTGCACACGAATACCACGGCGGATGAACCGAGGTCAACACGAAGATGTTGTACGCGCGAGACACGAATGCCCGGCGCGCAGGCGCGGCGCGATTGCGGCACAGCACGAGGCGACAGAAGCGTTGAATCAACGCGCCATTCGGGTTGTAAGCACTCACCCGATGGCCATGCGCTTCTTCTTCTCCGGATCGTCGAACGGCAGCGTGTGCGCCATCGCCGCGCCCTTGACGTTCTTGCCACGAATCTCGAGGCGTGTGCCGTGCACGGCCACGGGTACTTCGAGCCGCGCCAGCGCCATCGACTTCCGGGTGAGCGTCGAGTACATGCCGTAAGTGACCACACCGACCTTCTTGTCGCCGGCGTACACCGGATCGCCCATATCGGCCGGAACGTTGCCCGAGACCTCGAGCCCGAAGATCCTGATCCGTTCCTTGCCCTTGAGGCGATAGTGCTGATCGGCTCCGCGAAAGTCGCTCTTGCCCGGGCTCACCGTGAAGTCGAGCCCGAGCTCCCACAGCGAGTCGCCCGGTGGGTCCTTGTCGTAGGGATACGTCTGCGACATGTCGTACGGAAAGAACAGCAGATAGCTTTCCACGCGCAGCATGTCGAGCGTTGAGAACTGCGCCGGGACGATGCCGAGGCTCTTGCCCTCTGCGAGTATCGTGTCCCAGATGAGGCCGGCGTCTTCGCCCTTGCAGAAGATCTCGTAGCCGCGCTCACCCGTATACCCCGTGCGCGACAGCAGCACCGGCCGGCCGAAGAGCTGCGCCGTCATGTGGTGGAAGTAATTGAGATTGCGAATGCCGGGCACGTGCTTGGCGAGGAACTCGACGGCGAGCGGACCCTGGAAGGAGAGATCGTGGAGGTCGTCATCGAACAGCAGGGTGGCGTTGCGGCCGACGACGGCGGCGGTGAGCGTCTCGTGCCCCGCACCGCTGCCGTGAACCAGCATCCAGGTGTTGGGGCCGGTGCGGTAGATGATGCAGTCCTCGATGAAGTGTCCCGCCTCGTTCAGCATGCAGGCGTAGGCGCACCTGCCGGGGTAGAGCTTGCTGACATCCCGCGTCGTCGCCTGCTGCAGGACGGCGGCGGCGTGCGGGCCCGTGAGGTGCAGCTTCTTGAGCCCGGACACGTCCATCAGACCCGCCTTCGTGCGGATGGCGACGTGATCGCGGTTGATGTCGTGGGCATAGGTCCACGCCGTGCCCATGCCGTTCCAGTCCTCGAGCTTCGAGCCGAGCGCGCGATGGCGATCAGCGAGAACCGAGGTGCGCCAGGTCAATGCCATGATGTGTCTCCTGAATGAGTGACCGGATGCGGCTCAGTTGGGGAATTGGCGGCGCAGCGCGTCGGCGATCTCGAAGATATCCGCCTTCACACCATAGGTCGCGATGCTGAAGATCGAGGCGCCGGGATCGGCATTCACCGCGACGATGGTGCTCACGTGCTTCATCCCCGCGAGATGCTGGATCGCGCCTGAGATACCCATCGCCACATAGAGCTTGCAGGCGCTCGCGGTCTTGCCGGACTGGCCGATCTGGCGGCTCTTCGGCAGCCAGCCGGCATCGGCGATCGGCCGCGAGCAGCCGAGCACGGCACCGACCGCATCGGCGAGCTCGCGGAATCGCTCGACGTTCGCCTGCTCGCCGATGCCACGGCCGATCGCGAGGATGAACTCGGCGCTCGTCATGTCGACGTCGTCCTCGCCCGCACTCGCCTCGATGAATTCCTTACCCGTCAGCCGGGTGCCGGCGCGCGACGGCTCGAAGCGACTCACCGCCGGGCGGGAGCGCCCCTCGGGTGGCTTGAACACACTCGCGCGCAGCGCGACCACGACCACCGGCTTGCCGGGAAACTCCAGCTCGACGTTGACCTTCTGTCCGTAGCCGCCGCGCGTCGCGATGAGCTTCCCGTCCTCATACGCGATGCGGAAGACGTCGGTAGCGAAGCCGTAGTCACCCTTGACGGCGAGCGCGGCGGCCCAGCCGAAAGCGTCGATGCTGTGGGGCACGAGAACGACCGCCGGCTTGCGCGCCTCGATGAGCGCGAGCGCTGCGGCTTCGAGCGCGTCCGGATCGAAATCCTTCGCCGCCACCGGCACCGTGATGACCTCATCGACCCCCGCGACACTCACCTCCGGGATGAAGCGGTCGGGCTCGTCCGCGAGGATCGCCACCGCGACGCGCTCGTCGGGCGTGCGCCTCAGCTGCTGCGCTGCGCTCACCAGCTCGAGCGTCACCGGCCGCAGCTCGCCGCGCCGCTGTTCTGCGATCACGAGGATTCCGCTCATGCCGCGCCTCCGGTGCGCTCCCTGATGAGTTGCGCGAGCCGCGCCGCCTGCTCCTCGATGCTGCCTTCGATCATCTGCGCACGCCCCTTTTCCGGCACATACATGCGCCGCACCCGCGATGCCGAGCCCGCCTCACCCACCGCGCTTTCCGGCACACCGAGCTCCTGCGGCGTCAGCACCTCGATCGGCTTGGCCGCCGCCTGCTTGATGCTGCGCAGCGACGCGTAGCGCGGCGTGTTGATGCCGAGTTGAATGGTGAGCACGGCCGGAGTCTCGATCTGCATCTCGTGCAGCACGCCCCCTTCGAGCTCGCGGCGCAGCGTCGCGCCCTCCTCGCCGGGAGTGTAAGTGAGTTGCGTAATCACCGCCGCGTGCGGCCAGTCGAGAAACGCAGCGACCGCCATACCGGTGGCGGCGAAGGCATGATCGGCCGACTGCGCACCGGCAAAGAGCAGCTGCGGCTGCTCGCGGCGCGCCACCGCCGCGATGAGGCGTGCGATCGCGATCGCATCGGAGCCGACGACGGTCTCGTCCCACACGCGGATCGCCCGGTCGGCGCCCTTGGCGAGGCACTTGCGCAGCGCCTCATCCGCATCCTCGGGTCCCACGCACACCGCGACGACTTCGACCGGCGTGGCGGATGCCTCCTTGATCTTCATCGCCTCTTCGAGCGAGAAGTCGTCCCACTCATTCAGATCGCGCACCAGGAAGTCGGGGTCGACGTCCTTGCCATCGGCACGGATCTCGAAGTCCTCATCGAGCGCCGCCACCTGCTTGACGGCCACCAATATCTTCATCACCTGCTCCTTATCACGCTGCGACCGGCGAGGGCGCGAGCTGGCGCTCGCTCAGCGCCTCGCGCACCAGCTCGATGAGCTCGCGCACCACGAACCGGCCTTCGTTGCCGCTCGCCTTGAGCGCATCCTCGAACATCGTGAGGTCCTTCGGACAGCTCACCACGAACACCTGCAGTCCGGAAATCGCCGCCGCCTCACGCATGCGGTTGTGCGCGGGCCGGTCCGCGCCTTGCGGATCCGGCATCCAGATGCGCCCGCCGCCCGCGCCGCAGCAGAAGGAGTTCGAGCGGCAGCGCCCCATCTCGATGAGCTCGCAGCCGATCAAGCGCAGGATCTCGCGCGGCGCGTCGTAACCCTTGTTGAAGCGCCCGAGATGACAGGGATCGTGGAAGGTGACGCGCAGCCCCAGCTGCCGCGCGATCTTGAGCCGTCCCTCCTCGAGCAGCCGCAGCAGCAGCGTCGTGTAGTGCTCGATCGCGTAGCGGCCGCCGAAATCCGGGTACTCGTTGCGGATCGTGTTGTAGGAGTGGGGGTCGGTGGTCACGATCGACTTGAAGGACGCCGTCGCAAGAGACTCGATGTTGGCGGTCGCGAGCACTTCGTAGAGGCCTTCCTCGCCCACCCGCCGCACGTCATTGCCGGCGTTCGACTCAGCCTCGTAGAGAATGCCGAAGTCGACTCCGGCATCGTGCAGAAGCGTGGCCAGCCCCTGGCTCACCTTCTGGTTGCGCGGATCGAAGGAGGCGTAATCGCCGACGAACCACAGCACCTCCACCGGCTCCTTGCGCGCATCCTTGACCGCAAACGGCAGCGCCTTGGTCCAGGCGGCGCGCTTGCGCTTGCTCTCGCCGAAGGAGTTGCCGGTCTTGTGGATGGTCTGCAGCGTCTTCTTCAGCTGCGGATCCATCTCGCCCTCTTCCACGAGCTTGCGGCGCAGCTGCACGATGATCGGCACGTGCTCGATCGCCACCGGGCACACCTCGACGCACGCCATGCAGGTGCGGCACGACCAGAGCGTCTCCATGGCGACCTGGCCCGGCCCCTTGCCGTGGACGTCGAGCTCCGCCTGCTCGGGGAGCACGCCCGCGTCCAGCGTGCGGTTGGCGAACTCGCGGAGCGAGAGGATCACATCGCGCGGCGAGAGCGGCGCCCCCACCGCGCGCGCCGGGCACGCCTCGTGACAGCGGCCGCACTTGGTGCAGGCATCGAGGGCGAGCAGCTGCTTCCAGGTGAAGTCGGTGATGTACTGCGCGCCGACACGTTGCTGTTGCTCGGGAACCCGCGGCAGGCGCTGCGCGGCGAGCGGATCGCGCAGCATGAGCGAGCCTGCGGCGGTGAAGATGTGCTTCACCTTGGTGAAGGGGATGAGCGCGATGAAGATGAGCGCGAGCACCCCGTGAAACCACCACAGTCCGAGCCGCCACGCACCGCCGGCGGCGGCACTCATGCCCGCCGCACGCATTCCTTGCGCGAGTGCGGCCCCGACCGGTGACCACCAGCGTGTGTCCCAGACATCGGGGCGCGCCTCGAGCCACACGAGACGCACGGCTTCCAGCAGATACCCCGTGACCGCGATCACGAGCAGCGTCCACAGGAAGGCCCAGTCCTCGCGCCGGTACTCGCTGCGGTCGTAGTCCACATCGCCCGGCTTGCGGTCCGGGCGCGCGTAGTCGAGCTTGGGGGGCTTCAACCAGCCGCGCCGGTACATCATGTAGAGGAGTCCGCCGGCGAGAGCGACGCCCGCCACATCGAGCACCAGTGAGAACCACAGATAGAACGCGCCGTGCCAGAAGTGCACGTGGAAGAGCGGGCCGAGGATGTCGTAGTCGAGCGTGATGGTGGAGGTGCCGAGGAAGAGCAACACGAAGCCGTAGAAGATCAGGCGATGAGCGGCGCCGGCGGGCCGGTCGCGACGCGCGATGGTGCGGTGACTCAACACCGTTTCGACCATCGCCCAGAAGCGCGCGCGCAGGCTCCCTGCCACCGCGGCCGCCGCTCCGCGCCGGTACTTACGCACCGCGACATAGACGCCGTAAAAGAAGACCGCGATCGCCGTGTAGGCGATCACATAGAACACAACGATCGCTGCGGGCGGGAAGTCCTCGAACAGGACCCGCGTCGCGGCATTCACGTTAGTCATGCTTGAGTCAGGTCTGGTACTCGATCTCCGTCTTGCCGTCCGGCATGTGCGACACGCCCCACACGGCGACCTCGCGCCGGTACGCCTTCGGGAACTGCGCGTTCTTCTCCTCGATCTCGCGCGCCAGGCGCTGGCCGGAGAAGGTGGCGTCCGCGATGAGGCGCGGTGCCTCGGCGTCACCGATGAGGTAGACCGCCTTGACACCGTTTTCGGCCCACTTCGGCTTCAGCGCCTGAAGCTCGCGATACAGCGAGTCGTTCGAGTGGCGGCCGGCGACGAGCACGAGCGAGTCGAAATCGACCCAGCGCTGCGTGCGGTTCTCATCGCGCGGTGGCACACCCAGTCCCCGGTAGCTGCGCTTCGAGCCTTCGCCGTAGACGTCGTAGACCTCGAGGCGCTTGCCCTCGATACGCGAGCAGAAGGTGTGCGCGGCCTCCTTGACGTGCAGCTCGTGCAGGCGGCGCATCATGTTCGGGTACTCGAGCGTGAAGTGCATGTAGTTGGCGAGGTGGACGCCGGTCACGATGGTGACCTCGTGCCCGGCGAGCGCCAGCTTCTCCGCCAGGCTCGGCGCCATGAAGTAGGTATCCGCGTTCAGGATCACCACGCGCTTGCCGATCGGCTTCTTGCCGTCCAGCACCTGCTCGGGGGTGAGCTGTTCGGGCCGCGAGGCATCGGCGCCCGGGATGGGGTCGTGCGTCAGGCAGTTGGTGCCATCGGTATTCCAGCTCGAGCCGGTAGCGATGACGATTTTCTCCGCGCCATAGGCGAGCGCGGCAGCGGCGGTCATCGACTTCTGCCCGAGCGCCACCTGCGCCTGCTTGTTCTTCTTGACGAGCTTTCCGATCTGCAGCTCGCGGTAGTCGCGGTGATAGCCCCACTCGCCGAGCCCCGGCAGCGTGACGATCTGGTTCAGATGGCCGCCGATCTTCGGCGCGGTGTCGTACAGGTGCACGGCGTAGCCGCGCTCGAGCAGCACGCGTGCGCACTCCGATCCCGCGGGTCCCGCGCCGACGACCAGAATCGAGTCATCGGAGGTCTTCTTCGGGAATTTCTCCGGATGCCAGCCGCGCCGATACTCCTCGCCGGCGGTGGCGTTCTGGGTGCAGATCATCGGCGGGCCGCCGATCTCCCAGCGCGAGATGCACACGTTGCAGCCGATGCACACGCGGATGTCGTCGTAGCGGCCTTCCTCGATCTTCTTCGGCAGCCAGGGATCGGAGATCGAGGGACGCGCCGCGCCGATGATGTCGGCGATACCCTTGGTGACGATCTCGGTCATCTTCTCCGGGTCGGTGAAACGACCGACCCCGAGCACCGGCTTCTTCACGACCGCCTTGATGATCTTGGTCCACGGCACCTGGTGTCCCTGCAGGTAGAAACGCGAGGGGCCGGCGTCCTCGCCCCACTCGGCGATGTCGCCGACGTCGATGTCCCAGAGATCCACGAGCGGATCCGCCAGGCGCGCAAAGGCCACGCCGTCGCGCTCCACTTCGACGCCCGCCGGCCCGTACAGGGTGTCGACGGCGAACCGTGTCGCGATGGCGCAGTCCTTGCCGACCGCCTTGCGCACCTTCTCCAGGCTCTCGATCCAGAAGCGCGCCCGGTTCTCGAGCGAGCCGCCATAGCCGTCGCGGCGCTTGTTGTAGTAGGGCGAGAGAAACTGCAGCGGCAGGTAGGAGTGCGCGCCGTAGACGTAGACGATGTCGAAACCGGCATCGCGCGCGCGCAGTGCCGCATCGACGTAGTACTGCTGCACCATGGCGATGTCATCGAGATCCATCTCCTTGCAGTAGGTGAGGGTCTCGAACTCGGAGGCGTACTGGCTGGGTCCCCGCGGCGTCGAGCGCGATTCCATGTTGGGGGCGTGCGATGCGCCGTACCACAGCTCGATCCCGGCGAGCGAGCCGTACTGGTGTATGTGGTCGGTCATGGCACGGAGGTTGCGCACATCACCCGCGTCCCAGATGCGCGCCGAGAGGCGATGGGTATCGTCGGACTCGGGATGAATGGAGCAGTACTCGGTGTTGATCCCGGCCCAGCCGCCTTCGGCCTTGAGCGAGCGGTGTGCCGCCTGGAAGCCCGGCCGGTCGGAGCCCGCGCCGATGCAATGCGGCACCTGGTAGAACCGGTTGCGGAGTGTCTTCGGCCCGATCTTGAGGGGCTGGAACAATACGTCGTGCTTCGGATCGCGTGCCATAACCCTATCCTCTCTGGTGTATCGCGTGGCTCGGCGCAGAGACGCGCGCAGCCCCGCTGTATCCGCTCACCGCGACTTCACCCAGGTCGCGCCCGACCTCGAGCAGAGTCGTCCAGAAATAATGCGCGAAGCTCGGGTCCACCCACAGCGTGAGAACGGCCTCGCCGTCGCTCCCCTCGCGTACCAGCGCCACGACGCTCACCCCGATCATGGAGGTGAGCGTCACCGGACCCGACGTGGCGGCCCGCGACTCGAGCAGCGGCGCGAAATCGACGCTGCAGACCTGGCGCAGCAGCGGGTTGAGATGCGTTCCGCTGATGTCGATGACCAGATCCGCTCGTGCCACCGGATAGACGCCCGCCGGACGCGCGGCGGATCCAAGCTGTCCTCGTGCCGCGGCGACGCGCTCCGCCCCGCCCTCCACGGCCTCGATCAGGAACTCCGCGGTCGCCAAGCGTGCGACCAGCACGCCGCTCGAGTCAACTTGTGCGCTGTTCGGTGCGCGCGGCACGGTGAACCCGGCCGCGGCGAGCCATGCCTCCGCCGCCGGGCCCTTGCAGCCGAAGCGCTCGCGCGGTGACAGGTCCTCGAGCCGCAGGCGCAGGCTCCCGGCCGAGCGGGCCGGCGGCGCCGCGGCGAAGGCGGCCTCGATCGGACTGCGGCGCGCGCAGGTCACGGCCGCACGCGGCCGGATCGCCTCCGCCACCGGCTTCTCCTGCACCAGGCGTTGCCGCTCGCCGTCGCGGTCGTAGAAGGGCGCTTGTGTGATCGCGGCCTCGATCTCCTCGCCCTTGTCGATACGGATGCGGAGTCTCTTTCGCTCGGCGACCGCCGGTGTCACGAGCGCGAGCCCGATGCACCGCCCGAGGGTCGGTGAGAAGCAGGTGCTCGTCACTCTGCCGGCGATCTCACCGCCATCGAGGATGAGATGCGCTTCGCGCGGCCGCAGCACGGCGTCCGCCGGCAGGTCGAATGCCACGAGTGTCTGACGCCGCGGCTCCTTGCCAAGAATGGCGAGACTGCGCTGGCCGATGAAGAACGGCTTATCCATGCGCAGCGCCCAGTTGACACCGATCTCGAGCGCGTTCGTCACCCCGTCGGTGTCCTGGCTCACGATGATGTGACCCTTCTCGAGTCGCAGGATGCGCTGCGCCTCGACGCCGAAGCTCTGGAGCTGAAAGCGTGCGCCCGAGGCGCGCAGCGCCCGCCACACATCGAGCGCGTAATCCGCCGGCAGATGGATCTCGTAACCGAGCTCGCCGACGAAGCCCACCCGCATGATGCGGCACGGCGCCCCGGCGATCACCGTCTCGCGGACACCGAGGTAGGGGAAGGCCTCGTTGGAAAGATCGAGCGCCGTGTACTCGGCGAGCACGGCACGGGAGTCCGGCCCCGCCAGGTTGAAGGCGCTGTAGTGGCCGGTGAGATTGACGAGGCCCACCGGCAGCCCCCACCAGGTCGCGAGTCGCCCGAACTCGCGAAACAGCGTCGCCGAATTGCCGGTCGTGGTGGTGAAGTAGAACGACTCCGGGCCGAGCCGCGCCACCACCCCATCGTCCACGACGACGCCCGACTCATCGAGCATCAGACAATAACGGGTCATGCCGACGGCGAGGTTGGCGTAGCGCGCGGTGTACACGCGCTCGAGGAACTGCGCGGCCTGCGGGCCGTGCACCTCGATCTTGCCGAGGGTGCCGACATCGATGAGCCCGACCTGCGTGCGCACCGCGCGCACCTCGGCGGCGATCGCTTCCTCGCGCGATTTGCCGGGCACCGCGTAGTACTCGGGGCGACGCCAGTTGCCCGCCGGCATCCACACTGCGCCCTGCGCTGTGTGCTCCTCATCGAGCGCGGTGCGTCGCTCGGCGGTGAATCCCCTGCCGGCGAGCTGCGCGAGCGGCACGGGGTGAAACATCGGCCGCGCGGTCGTCGGGCCGAGAGCCTCGAGCGATTCGCCGCGGATCCTGGCGAGAATCCGCAGCGCATTCATGTTGGAATGCTTGCCCTGGCTCGGCCCCATGCCGACCGTGGAGAAGCGCTTCAGCAGCTCGCTGCTGTCGAAGCCCTCCTGACAGGCGTTGGCGAGATCCTGCACCGTGAGGTCTTCGTCGAAGTCGACGAATTCCCCGCCGCGGGGATGCGGGAAGATCGGATACGGATGATTCGGGCACTCGATCAGCGCCTGACGCACGCGCGGTGCCGGCTCGCTGCCGAAGCCGAGCGCTGCCGCGGCCTCATCGCCCGCCGCGCGCCCATCGACGAGCCGCTCATCGAACCGATACACGCCGTTCACCTTGCCGCAGGCATACACCCCCGGCGGCAGTGCCGCGGGCAGGAACTGCGCGAGCGCCGGCACGTAGCTGAGCTGCGCGCCGGCCTGATAGAGGAGCGCGTTGGCGGGCGCGAACCCCACGCTCATCCAGATGCCATCGAGCGCAATCTGGTGGCGCGTGCCGGCGGCGCCCGTGCCGCTCTCGAAGTGCAGGCCCGCGACCTCACCGCCCCCGTGCGCCACGGCCTCGATCGGTGTGACGCCGTGGTGCACGGCGACCCCGCGCCGCGTCAACTCCTGCGCGACCGGTGCCGAGAGCGGGCCGGCCGCCTCGCGCAGATCGAGCACCGCGGCCACCTCGACGCCGTTGCCGAGCGCATCGAGCGCCGCGGCGTAGCCTTGCGCGTTGGCCGTGAGTACCGCCACCCGGCGCGCACTCGCCACCGCGTGACGGTAGAGCAGCCGCTGCGCCGCACTCGCCAGCATGACTCCCGGCAGGTCGTTGCCGCGGAACACCGCCGGCTGCTCGTACGCGCCCTGCGCGATGACGACACTCCGTGCGCGAACCTTCACCACGCACTCGCTCGTGACGAGCGCCACCCAATGATCCGCGTAGTAGCCGGCGGCATAAGCGCCGCTCAGGAGCCGGATCCGCAGGTCGGCGCGCACATCCGACAGGAGCGCGGCGGTCTTCAGGAGCTCTGCGGTCGTGCCGCCGCGCGCGTAGTGGCCGCTGCCGCCGGCGGCGGGATTCTCATCGACGAGCAGCACGCGCGCCCCGCGGCCCGCGGCCGCGAGCGCCGCGGCGAGCCCCGAGGGTCCGGCGCCGATCACCAGCACGTCGCAGAAGTCATAACGCTTCGGTGTAGCGCGCCGGCCGGCGTGCAAATCGACCCGACCGAGGCCGCTCAGGTGGCGGAACATGCGCTCCCAGCGGGGAAACAGGCGCTTGCTGTGGAACGCCTTGTAGTAGAAGCCGACCGGCAGGAAGGGCTTCAGCCGGTTGAGCACCGCCAGGCGGTCGTGCGCGAGGCCGCCGCGCGTGTTGACCGCGCTCACCTGCCAGCCGGATTCGACCGGCACGACATCGGCGCGCACGTTGGGGACGCTGCGGTCGGCGAGCCGCACCTGCATCAGGGCGTTGGCGTCGTGGTCGGCGGCACTCAGGATCCCGCGCGGGCGGTGATATTTGAATGATCGTCCGAGCACTCGCACCCCGCTCGCGGCGAGCGCGGAGCTCACCGTGTCGCCGCGATAGCCGCGCACGGGCTTGTCCTCGAAGAGGAACTGCACCTCTTCCGAGCGATCGATGAGCTCGCCCTCGACCTTCGGCAGGCGCCTCATGCGGCCGGCTCCGGCGGTTTCGCGGGCGGCGCGTAGAGATAGGTACGCAGGATGGTGTCGGTCGTCGTGTCACGCTCGGCGATGAACCACACGCCGCTCGGGGTGTGGCACCACCACTCTTTCTTCACTCCCGCCACACCGCTGCGGTTGAAGACGTAGTCGGCCCAGGCCTGATCGCTCACCGCGCCGGGGTCCGGCATCTCCCGCATCTCGCCCGCGTAGGCGAATTCGCTGATCACCCGCCGCCCGTTGATCGGACACGTCATGAGTTTCATGTCAGTGCCCCACCGCGGCCGCGCCCTTCTCGCCGGTCAGCGCGTAGCGCGCGAAGCGATCGAAGCCGAATCCCGTGATGAGCGGATGGGCGGCATCGTTCGCCACCGTGTGGCTCATGGTCTTGCCGCAGACGGGAGTCGCCTTGAAGCCCCAGGTGCCCCAGCCCGAGTCGAGGTAGAACCCGCGCACCGGGGTGAGCCCCATGATCGGCGCGAAGTCAGGTGTCATGTCGGCCATGCCGGCCCATTGGCGGTTGATCTTGACGTCCGACAGGAAGGGAAAGAGCTCGAGCATGTGCGCGGCGAGCGCTTCCGCGAAGTCGAGCGTCGAGCGCGTCGAGTGCAGCTCGTAGGGATCGAGTGATGCGCCCATGACGAGCTCGCCGCGCGCGCTCTGGCTGACGTACACGTGGAGCGAGCCGGAGACGATGATCGGATCGAGCCAGGGCTTCAGCGGCTCGGAGACCATCGCCTGCAGCGGATGGATGTAGATCGGCGAGCGCAGCCCGACCATGGCGAGCAGGCCTGGTGTCGAGCCCGCGACCGCACACAGGACCTTGCGCGTCGCGATCCGGCCGCGGTTGGTGATCACGGCGGCGACCTCGGGGCCCGAGCCGCGATCCTCGAGCTCGATGGACAGAACCTCAGTGTTCTGGTGAATCTCGACGCCGCGCTGATCGGCGCCGCGCGCGTAGCCCCACGCCACCGCATCGTGGCGGGCGATCGCGCCCGGCGCATGGTAGAGCGCCCCGAGCACCGGCGCATGCCCGCCACAGGTCATGTCCATCATCGGCAGCGCCTCGTGCACCGCCGCGCGGTCGAGGACCTCGCTGTCGACGCCGAAGTGCTTGTTCACCTCGGCGCGCCAGCGCATCGTCCGCAGCGTCGCATCCGTGTGCGCCAGCGTGAAATGACCGCGCGTCGAGTAGAAGAGGTTGAGATCGAAATCCTGCGACAGGTCCTGCCACAGCCGCACGCTCTCGTCGTAGAACTGCACGCCCTCGGGCGTCAGGTAATTCGAGCGGATGATGGTGGTGTTGCGCGCGGTGTTGCCGCCTCCGAGGTAACCCTTCTCCAGGATCGCAACATCGCGGATGCCGTGGTCGCGCGCCAGGTAGTAGGCTGCCGCGCAGCCGTGGCCGCCGCCGCCGATGATGACCACGTCATAACTTCCCTTCAGCTGCGGATGAGACGTGAACATCCGCGGCTCGGGATGCCGGCGCGACAGAGCGAACCTGATGAGGCCTAGGGGCATCGGCGACTCGAGAGCGCCAGACGTTGTGTTTGCCGTGGTGGACGCGATGGCGTCGATGTCCGCCGGATCACGTCAGCCCCCGGAGTGATGCAGCTTCTGCGGTGTGAGTTATTGGTATCACACGGTTTACTGGCATGCAAGGGACTTGCATGGTAAGAATAATGAACACGCACTGCAGAACCTGACGGGATACACCGCGGTGGCTCACCCGCGCGGCGATACGCGACGTAGAATGCGACGGCGTGCTCGTATGGACGACCAAACAACGAAGAACCGGGGCAAGCAAAAGACGCGGCGCAAGCCGCAGGCAACGCACACGGCGCCGCAGACTCCGGCCGGCAGCTTCGACTACGCCGCGAGCATTGGCCGCGTGGCGCGGCGCATCCGCGATGAGCACGGCCTCACCCTCGCCAATGTCGCCGAGCAGGCGCGCATCAGCCCGGGGATGCTGAGCCGGCTCGAGACCGGGCGCGTGAGTCCGAGTCTCGAGACGATCGTCGCCCTCGCCGAGGTGCTCGGCGTCCGACCGGCGCTGCTGCTGCAGGATATCGGCTCGCCCGAGAGTCTCGCCCAACATACCCCGGCCGGCCAGGGCCTGGAGGTCGTGCGCCGCGGCACCAAGCGCGGACACAACTATCAGCTGCTCGCGGCGCCGCGCGGACCGCGCAAGGAGTTCGAGCCGTACTTCGTCACGATGACCGACAGGAGCGAGGTATTCCCCGGTTTCCAGCATGCCGGGACCGAGTTCATCTACATCCTCGCCGGCGAGATGCGCTACCGGCACGGCAAGGAAAGCTATCTCCTCAAGGAAGGTGATTCCCTCACTTTTCGCGGTGATATCGCCCACGGTCCCGAGCGGCTCATCAGGATGCCAATCCGCATGCTCTCCATCATCATCTACGCCAACGGAGCTTCCGAATGAACGAGACAGCCCGAGCCGCTGCGGCCGTGGAGGACCCGACGCGCGCGACGCTCGACGCCGATGCCGCACAGCTCAAGGCGCTCGGCTACACCTCGAAGTTCGACCGCTCCATGAGCGAGCTCGAGAACTTCTCGCTCGGCTTCACGTATCTCTCGCCGGTGGTGGGTGTCTACAGCCTGTTCGCCTTTGCGCTCGCCGCCGGCGGTCCGCCGATGTTCTGGTGGTACCTGCTGGTCGGCATCGGTCAGCTGTTCGTCTGCCTGGTGTTCGGTGAGGTGGTTTCGCAGTTTCCGATCTCCGGCGGTCTCTACCCCTGGTCGAGGCGCCTGGTCGGCAAGCGCTGGGCGTGGATGGCGGGTTGGGTCTACGGGCTCGCGCTCATCATCACCATCGCCGCGGTCGCGACGGGCGGGGCGCCGTTTCTCGCCCAGCTGCTCGGTTTCACGCCTCAGCCTGTCACCACGACGACGGTAGCGCTGTGCATGATCGCGCTGGCGACGCTTTGCAACGTGAGCGGCACGCAGACGCTGGCGCGCGTTGCGATGTTCGGGTTCGTCTGCGAGCTGGTCGGCGCGATCGTCGTCGGCGCCTGGCTGTTGCTCTTTGTGCGGCATCACTCCTTCAGCACGTTGTTCAACACCTATGGGATCGTGAGCGGCGGCAGCTACCTTCCCGCCTTCCTGGCCTCGGCGCTCGCGGCGATGTTCTGTTACTACGGCTTCGAAGCCTGCGGCGATGTGGCAGAAGAGACTCCGGACGCCAGCCGCCAGATTCCGCGAGCCATGCGCATGACCATCTACGTCGGCGGCGCCGCCGCAATGCTGGTCTGCCTCGCCCTCATCCTCGCAGTTCCCGACATCGGCGCGGTGATTTCCGGCAAGGACGCGGATCCGATCCCGACGCTGCTGCGCGCCGCAGGCGGCGAGTCGGCCTTCCGCGCAGTGATCGCCGTGGTGCTGGTGTCGTTCATTTCCTGCCTGATCAGCATCCAGGCGGCCGCGAGCCGGCTGCTGTTCTCCTACGCGCGCGATGAGATGATCGCCGGAAGCCAGTACTTCAGCCGCATGTCACCGCGCACCCACGTGCCCGTGGCGGCGCTTCTGACCGGCGCGGTCCTCGGCGCTGCCATTGCGCTCAGCGGCATGTGGATGCAGAACGCGGTGGCGACGATCATCAGCTTCGCTGCGGTCGGCATCTACATCGCTTTTCAGATGGTGGTGCTCGGAGCGCTGTACGCGCGCGCCCGGGGTTGGAAGCCCGCGGGCCCCTTCACACTCGGCCGCTGGGGCTTGCCCGTCAACCTGCTGGCACTCGGCTACGGGATTTTCGCGATCATCAACATGCTGTGGCCGCGCGCTCCCCAGGACCCCTGGTACAGCAACTACGGAATGCTGGTGACCACGGTGGCCGTGCTCGTGCTCGGCACGCTCTACATGGTTCTCGCCAGGCCCTATGACCGCGGCAACGCGCCGGCGGGCGATGCGCCTGCGCTGCGCCGCTGAGTGGCGGCTTTCGATTCTTCGCGACTAAGCGTGCTCGCCGAGATGGGCTCCGAGCAGCTGGCGGCGGGCGTAATGCAGGTGGTTGGTGATGACCGCCACGGCGCCTTCGATGTCGCGTGCGCGGATCGCCTCGTAAAGCGAAAGATGCTGCTCGTTGTATTCAGCCATCCGCTTGGATGTCAGTACCTTCGACTTCATCGCATTCCACTGGCTATGCGTACGCACGTCGTTGATCTTGCGGTACATCCAGACAATGAGCGGAATGCGGGTCGTTTCCGCGATCAGCTGATGGAATTCGATGTCCCAGAGCGTGAAGCTCTCGCTGTCACAGGCGGCGGCGTGCATGCGGGCGATGTGGCTCTCGAGTCGCTCGATGTCGCGCGGCGTGGCGTTCAGCACTGCCAGGCGCACCATGTTCGGCTCGATGCCGAGACGCACCTCGATGAGCTCGAGGGGACTCGTGAGGTCTGCCACTTCCTCGTTCGCGGCCTGCAGGTCGGTGTTGACGAAGGTTCCGGCGCCGAGGCGGCGCGTCACGAGACGCTCGGTCTCGAGCCGGCTCAGCGCGGTGCGGATGGTGGCGCGCGAGGCGCCGAAGGCGGAGGCGAACTTGCGCTCGGCCGGCAGCTTCTCCCCCGGCGCATAGCGGCCATCGAGAATCGCCTGCCGCAGCTGACCCGTGATCCACACCGAGCCGCGGACCGGATCCGTCATCGCGGTGCCCGCATCAGTCGCAGTCGCGCGAGTCTCGGCCATCACATCGCGCGCCGAAGTTGCCGCCGCTGAATAACTGGTCTGACCACTTTTGGACATTACACGACCATGCGTGCGCGACTGGTTTTAAATTGGTTTGAAATCGGTTGGAAGGTTGTGCCACTATCCCTCGCCCGCGTCAAGTCCCGCGGGTAACCGTCCGATGCCTGGAGCAAGTCATGGCTTTCCCAACTGCCAGCAAGTACGTGATCGTCGGCGCGGGCATCCACGGGCTCTCCACCGCCTGGCATCTCGCTGAATCGCTGCGGCGGTCGGGCCGTGGCAGCGGGGCCGACGTGCTCGTCCTCGACAAGTCAGGTATCGCCTCCGGTGCTTCGGGTATCGCGTGCGGAGTCATCCGCAACAACTACTACCAACCGGCCATGCGCAGGCTCATGGCACACAGTGTCTCGGTGTGGGAGAGCGACCCCAAGGCGTTCAGCTACCACCCGGTCGGCTACATGCAGATCAGCCCCGAAGTGATGCACGAGCAGGTCGCGAGCATCGCGAAGCAGCAAAAGGAGATCGGCTACGAGTCGGTGTTCATCGAGGGCGAGAAGGAGTCGCTCGCCTACATGAAGGAGCTGTTCAGCGACTGGCAGGCGAGAGGCATCACGTCCGTGCTGCACGAGAAAAAAGGCGGTTATGCCAACAACACCGCCTCGATCTACGGGCTCGCGCAGAAGGCCGAAAGCGAAGGCGTGCGCATACTGACCGGCGTCAAGGTGACCGGTTTTCGCAAGGATGGCGGCGGCGCCGTCCGCACGGTGATCACCGACAAGGGCAACATCGACTGCGATCAGGTCGTCATCGGTGCCGGGCCCTGGGTCAAGCAGATCTGGGACATGCTCGGGCTCCCCGCCGCCATCACCATCAAGGGCCGTGACGGCACGCTGCACGAGAACGTGCCCATGTGGACCTTCTGGTCGCTGCAGGAGGGAACGCTCGGCGTCGACCCCAAACTGCAACGCACTAACGACGGCAAGATGCCGCCGGTGCTCCACGTGGACACCGACGCGACGCTTTATTCCGATGCCGACCGCTCCGTCATCACCGATCGGCTCTGGGGCATCTACTACAAGCCCGACTTCAATTTCGGCGGCGTACAGGGCGGCGCCATGCCCTTCAAGGTGAAGGCGGATCCGGCCACGGTGAAGATCGACCCCTACGGCCCCGAGTCACCGGATTTCGTGGTGGGCGAGGATTTCGCGCACATGTGGTGCTCGGCGCTCGCCTTCTGCCAGAAGCGCTTCGAGGGCAAGCTGCCGCAGTTCAAGCGCGAGCCCTCGGGTGGCATCGGCTCCTTCACCGCCGATAACTTCCCGGTGTTCGACCGCTTCTGCGACAACGTCTATGTCATCGCGGATTCAAATCACGGCTACAAGATGATCGGCGTCGGGCAGCTCGTCGCGCGGGAGCTGTGCGGTGAGCGCAGCGATTTGCTCGAGCCGTTTCGCTTCTCGCGTTTCGCCGAGGGAAGGCTGCATCCGACCTCCAACAGTCCCTTCCCGTGGAGCTAGTATCTCGCACAGAGCAGGCGGCGAAAGTCGCGCCTTTCGCCGCCGGCAACGAAGCTGATGTCCGACAAAGGGCCGTAGGCCACTTTGTCCAATGAAAAAGGGGAACTCAATGACCGATCTCGAAGCCCACGTCAACGCACCCGGCCGCGCCGAGCTCGTCAAGGAGGTGCGCGAGAAGATCGATCAGCTGGGCATCCAGTACATCTATTATCAGTTCGTCTCGGTCACCGGCCGCATCGTCGGCAAGGGCATACCCGCCGATCACTGGGAGCGCACCGCCGAGCGCGGCTTCCAGCTCGTTTACGGCTCGACGGCAAACCTGTTCGTCGATCGTCACAAGAACTACATCGGCTATGGGCCCGAAGCCTCCGAGCTCGTCGGCATCCCCGACCCCGAGACGTTCGTGCAGCTGCCGTGGGACAAGCGCGTGGCGCGGGTGTTCTGCACCTGCTTCCGCAACCGCGAAGAGAAGGAAAACCCCGGCGGCCATCTGACCTCCGACTGCCGCGGCAACCTGCGCATCATTCATCAGGCCTTCAAACAGGCCCACAACGGCCTGCATCTGCGCCATGGCTGCGAGCCGGAGATGATGTGGCTCAGGAAGGGCGAGGATGGTCTGCCCGCCGGTGGCTTCAGCAAGCCGAACTGCTACCACATCGACCAGTTCGAATCGCTGCGCCCGGTGTTCATGCGCGTGATCGAATACGCACGCGCCATGGGACTCGACATGATTCAGGGCGATCACGAGGACGCGCCCGGACAGCTCGAGCTCAACTGGATGTTCGATGACTGCCTGCGCACGGCCGACCGCCTCACCACGTATCGCCAGGTCTGCGCCCAGGTGGCGCGCGAGTTCGGGCTCATCGCCTGCTTCATGTCGAAGCCGTTCATGGGCGTATCGGCCTCCGGTTGCCATCACAACCTGTCGCTGTGGCGTGGCGGCGAGGAGAAGATCAACAAGCTCGGCCAGGACTCGCTCCCCGGGCTGCAGGAGAACTTCACTTACCTGCAAGGGGGCGAGAACACCTTCATGCCCCTCAAGGGCGAGAGCAAGCCCGGGCCCATTGGCCTCAACTGCATCGGCGGGGTCATCAAGCACGTCGGCGCCCTCACCGCGCTCGGCTCCTCGACCGTCAACTCCTATCGCCGGCTGTGGGACACCGGTTTCTGGGCGCCGGTCTACGCCGACTGGGGCTATCAGAACCGCACCTGTGCGCTGCGCATCTCGGCGCCCGGGCGCTTCGAATACCGCTCGGTGGACTCGACCGTGAATCCGTATCTGATGGCGGCGGGCCTCCTCAAGGCCTTCGACGACGGCATCCGTCACAAGCTCGATCCGGGTGAGCCCGAGGAGCGCAACATCTATGCCGCACTTGCCGCCGGCAAGAAGGTGAAGAAACTCCCCATGTCACTCGGGGAGGCGCTCACCGAGCTCGACAAGGACGAGGTCATCAAGGCGGCGCTGCCCGATGAGATGTACCGGGTGTTCACCCACTACAAGCGCGATGAGTGGGAGAAGTTCATGGCCACCGTCACCGAGTGGGACCGGCAGCAGTACTGGGATTATCTGCCCTGAGGGCGCGACGCGCCTCGCACGGCAAAAGGGGATGGCAGCATGTGTGGAATAGCGGGATTGATTCATCGTGGCAAGACGGGCGATGTCGGTCGGGAGATGACCGCGATGCTGCTGTCGCTCAAGCACCGCGGGCCCGATTCGACCGGCTACGCGCTCTACGGCAAGCCCCACGGCAAGGAGCTCGTCATCCGCTTCAAGGTCGCCGAGCAGGACGAGATGTCCACGGGCTTCGCGATCCAGACCCAGGTGAAAGAGCGTCGCGCCGAGGTGACGCGGCGCCTCGGCGAGCTCGGGGCGCAGATCATCGAGGAGGCGGAGGCGACTCCTTACGCGTTCCGGCTGCGCATCAGCTATCAGGGTGATCAGCGCCGCCTCGCGGACTACATCGAGGACGTCGAGGGCGCCGAGATCCTCTCCATCGGCCACGGGCTCGAGCTGATCAAGGATCTGGGCGATGCCGAGCGCGTCGCGGGCCAGTACTCGCTGCACAGCTTCATCGGCACGCACGCCATCGGTCACACGCGCATGGCGACGGAGTCCGACGTCGACATCCGCTCCGCGCATCCCTACTGGGCGTATCCGTTCGCGGACGTCTCGGTGGTGCACAACGGCCAGCTCACCAACTACTGGAAGGGGCGCCGTGCACTCGAGCGACGCGGCCACCGTTTCGTATCCAACTGCGATTCCGAGCTCATTGCCGTATACCTGGCCGATCGCATGGCGCAGGGGGCGGTGCTGAAGGACGCCATGAAAGCCTCGATCGAGGAGCTCGATGGCGTCTTCACCTATCTCGTGGCGACCTCCGACAGCCTCGGGATGGCGAAGGACGTCATGGCCGCGAAACCCATGGTGCTCTACGAAAGCGATCGCTTCATCGCGCTCGCCTCCGAGGAAGTCGCCATCCGCAGCGTCTTTCCGCACGAGATCGACACCTTCGATCCGTACGAGGGCGACGTGCGCGTGTGGCACAACTGAGCGTCGGCAACTCCGGCGTTGCCCGTCATCAATCCGCAAGTTACGAGACAAGTCATGGCAACCACGACAAAGGCGACCCACCTCGGCATGCACACCGAGCAGCTCGCGGGTCGCACGCAACAGCGGTTCTTCCGCTCCGAGGAGCAGGAGCGCTTCACCTATCCGCAGGCCTTCGAGGTCGATTTCAAAAAGCGCGCGGAGTTCGATGCCGCCGACATGTCGACCGGCGACATCAACCTCAAGCTGCGCGAGCTGATGCGCCAGGGCTTCGGCAGCATCGTCATGAAGAACCCGGGCGCCAAGCACTCCCTCGCGGTCGGCATCCTCAATCGCCTCAATCTGACGATCGAGGGAAGCCTCGGTTACTTCGGCTGCGGCCTGATCGACGGACCGAACATCCACATCAAGGGCCGCGTCGGCTGGTCGTGCGCCGAGAACATGATGGCCGGCACCGTGGTGATCGATAAGAACGCGGGCTCGACCTTCGGTGCCGCCATGCGTGGCGGCGACCTGGTGTGCAAGGGCGATGTCGGCGCGCGCGTCGGCATCGACATGAAGGGTGGCACGATCCTCATCGGCGGCCGCGCCGGTGCCTTCTGCGGTTTCATGATGCAGCGCGGGCGCATGGTGATCCTGGGTGACGCCGGCAAGAATCTCGGCGACTCCATGTACGACGGCACCATCTACGTCGGCGGCAAGATCGCAGGTCTCGGCGTCGATGCGGTAGCGGCGGAGATGACCGATCTCGAAGCGCAGTGGCTCGAGCGCAAGCTGAAGATGTATGGACTCGCCGCCCCGCGCGGCGTGAAGAACATCCAGAAGATCGCCGCCGGCCGGCAGCTGTGGAACTACGACAATCTCGAGCCGGCGGAGAAGAAGCTGATCCTCTGAAGACCCGTTGACAACCCGTTGTTCCGCGCCAGCCCGACGAGGCGGCCCGGAAAGGAAGACAAGACATGGCGAAGGAAAAGAAGGTTCCTGATCCGACACCGGCGGCGAAAAAGAAGCCCGGTCGCAACACCCACTTGCTCGGCCACAGCCAGCTGTTCACGCCTCAGGTCATCGACGATATCCACATCAAGAGCGAGCTCGGCCGCTACCGCATGCGCGGCTTCTCACTCTTCAAGAAGATCCCGACCTGGGACGATCTGACGTTCCTCCCCGGCACGCTGACGCGCTTCGTCATCGAGGGCTATCGCGAGAAGTGCGAGACGCGCACCGTGATCGGCCCGCGGGCCAAGCGACCGCTGGTGCTCGACATCCCGGTGTACATCACCGGCATGAGCTTCGGCGCGCTCAGCTACGAAGCCAAGATCGCCCTCGCGCGCGGCGCCACCATGGCGGGCACCGCGACCTGCTCGGGCGAAGGCGGCATGATTCCGGATGAGCGCCGCTACTCCTCCAAGTGGTTCTACCAGTGCATCCAGTCGCGCTACGGCTTCAACCCGAATCACCTGCGTCTTGCGGATGCGTGCGAGTTCTTCATCGGCCAGGGATGCAAGGTGGGGCTCGGTGGTCACCTCATGGGCCAGAAGGTGACCGACCAGGTGGCGGAGATGCGCTCGCTGCCCGCGGGCATCGATCAGCGCTCCCCGGCGCGCCATCCCGATTGGCTCGGACCCGACGATCTCGCGCTCAAGATCCAGGAGATCCGCGAGGCGACCAACGGCGAGATCCCGATCCAACTCAAGCTCGGCGCTGCACGCGTCTATGACGATGTGCGCATGGCGGCCAAGACCGGTCCCGACAGCATCTACATCGATGGCATGGAGGGTGGCACCGGTGCCGGCCCGCACATCGCTACCGAGGAGACGGGGATTCCGGGCATCGCGGCCATTCGCCAGGCCCGCAAGGCGCTCGATGATGTGGGCAAGACCGGCGAGATCTCACTCGTGTATGCCGGCGGCATCCGCAACGGCGGCGACCTCGCCAAGGCGCTGGCGCTCGGCGCCGACGCGGTCGCGATCGGTCACTCGGCGCTCATGGCGCTGAACTGCAACAAGGACATCCCCGAGGCCGACTACGAGAAGGAGATCGGCGTCGAGGCGGGATACTGCTATCACTGCCACACCGGCCGCTGCCCCGTTGGGGTCACGACTCAGGATCCGGTGCTGCGCAAGCGTCTCGATCCCGACAGCGCGGCGGAACGCGTCTACAACTTCCTCCATTGTCTCGCCATCGAGTGTCAGATGATGGCGCGCGCCTGTGGCAAGACTGACGTACACAGCCTCGAGCCCGAGGATCTTGCGGCGCTCACCATGGAAGCCTCGGCGCTCGCCATGGTGCCGCTCGCCGGCTCGCAGCATACGGTCGGTCGACCCGACATGACCCGTTATTGAGATGTGAGAGACGACCATGGCAAAAGTCACCGAGCTCAGCAAATACGCGGCGAAGAAGACGGCGAAGTCCGCGAAGTCGGCCGGCAAAGCGGCGGCCAAGTCCGGCGTCAAAGGCACTGCGCGCGGGGCGTCGGCCTCACGGAACGGCGCTCCCGCGGGCGCCAGGGACATCGATCACTTCATCAAGACCGCGGGTCTCGACACGCGGCGTGAGAAGGAGATCGGGCAGCACATCGGCTATCGCTACGATGTCAATCTCGTTCCGGACTACGGCCGCATCACACCGTTCCTCAGGAAGTACATGGAGACGATGGGCTGGTCGGACCTCAACTGGCTGGAGGACGTGCACCTCGGCTACGAAGAAGGCAAAGCCGCGGTGTTCGATCGCAACGTGAACGGCTGGGTCACGGTCCCCGAGGGCCTGAAGCTCCCGGATAACCAGCAGGACCGCGACATGATCGCCCGCGAGCTCCTCATCAAGTTCCAGATGTCTCCGAAGCATCCGCTCGTCGAGCTGAACAACGCCTATCGGAAGTTCTAGACCGCAGGCCTAAGACCTCGATCCACTCATGCCCGGCAGCCAGCCGGAGAGGCGCCGCGAGTCTGTGAGCGCTTCACCGGGCTGGCATGTCGTCGAGTGCGCTAGCGATCGTCGTCGTCGTCGCCTTTTATGCGCGCCAGGTTGTTGGAAAGCCCTACAGGCAACGAACCGATGGCCGTCTCAAACCCGGTTTTCATATCAATCACATAAAAACCGGGAACGGCCATGAAATCCGTTCCGTACAGTTTGCCGTCATCGCCGAATGCGAGCCCCATGATCTGACTGCTGCCAATGAGATCGACCACCTTGGTGGCGGCGCCGGTCGCCGGGTCCAGCTGGTACAGAATGGCGGGCACGTAAGATGGGGACAATGTGGTCGTCACGCCGAACATGCGGCCGTGCCGATCAAATGCCAGGTCCATGAAGTATTGAGGCGCACCGGTGGGGCCGACACGCGAGAACGCACCTGTTGCCACATTGATCGTGTACAGCGAATTGAAGTTCGGGTCATTTCCTTGAACACACGCCGGCACCGCCGGATTGCTGGAATCCAGGTTACAGTCACCGATGGCATACAGCGTCCCATCCGGCCCGAAGGTGAGCTCCATGACCGCGAGTCCGGGGGTGGGCACGCCAAACACGTTCGCATGACCGGTCTTCAGGTCAATCGTCGCGAGCTGCTGCGCGCCGAATAAAGGGCCGCAAACGCTGTAAAGCGTGCCCCACTTCGACATCGCGAGAGCGAAGCAGCCGTCGAATGCGGCTCCTCCCGGCAGGCCGGTCGGACCGACATCCTGCGTCGTTATGTGGTTGCCATGCACCTTGATCGCGAGTATTTCGTTTCCGCCCCCACCCGCGACGGTGGTGTAAAACACGTCGCCGGCAACACCAGGGCGCGGCGCGAGGCTGATGCCCGTACCCAGAGCTGCAACGCCGATCATTCGTAGAACGGCCGCCGATGCTGCCCAAGTAATTGATTTTCGCATGATAAATACCTCCGTCATGATGAGACTGGACCCCGTTGGCAGGTTTTGAGCGACCGCAGGGCGGTGCTAAGATTCCTGCGGCCCGCTTCTTCAGCGATCAGTGAACTGCGCGCGGTCCTGGAAGTCCTCTCGGCGGCCTTAGAAAATTCTCTAATAATTCTCGGCGGTACCTGGGTGGGGCCATGAGCGAGGAAACCGGCTGGCGTGGGGCCGCAAGAGATTTCCGCCAGGCCCCCCGCTCGCCAGGTCGAGGGCCGGCCGCGGATACGCCGGAAATCTACGAATTCGGCCCCTTTCGTCTGGAACCTGCCGAGCGTCGGTTATCGCGTGGCACCGAGGCCGTGCCACTCACTCCCAAGGCATTCGACACACTGTATTTCCTGGTCCGAAACAGCGGTCATCTGCTCGAGAAGGATGACCTGATCAGAATGCTGTGGCCCGACTCCGTCGTCGAGGAGGGCAACCTGACGAACAACATCTTTCTGTTGCGGAAGGCCCTGGGCGAGGAGCCCCAGTACATCGAAACCGTGCCCAAGAAAGGCTATCGCTTCGTCGGCGCCGTTCGACGGCTACCGACCCCAGAGCGGATGCCGGCCGCCCGCCAACCGCCGGAGCTCGTCGCGCTCCCGAGTCCCCCCAGCGGTCCACGGACTGGGCGAGTGGGTGCAGGGGTCGCGGTGACGGCGCTCGTGTTGGTGGGCATTGGCGGTGCCACATGGTGGCGCAGTGCCACACGGCTGCCTGACCGCTCGCAGTGGGTGCAACTCACGAAGCTGCCAGACTCGGCAGCCCAGCCGACGCTATCGGCGGATGGCCGTATGCTCGCTTTTATCCGTGGTTCCACATGGGTTGGGCCCGGGCAAATCTATTTCAAGATGCTTCCCGATGGGGAGCCGGTCCAACTGACCCACGACGATCTGATCAAGACCGACCCAACGTTTTCCCCAGACGGCTCGCGCATCGCCTACACCACCCTCGACCCGCAGCAGTTTGCCTGGGACACCTGGGTCGTTCCAACGCTCCGCGGTGAGCCGCAGCTCATGATGCGAAACGCTTCCGGGCTCACGTGGACCGGGCCGCGACAGGTATTGTTTTCGGAAATCAAGAAGGGGGTGCACATGGGCATCGTGGCGGCTGACGAGAGCCGACTCGGCGCACGAGACGTGTACCTGCCGACGGACGAGGCCTCGATGGCGCACCGCTCGTATTTGTCACCCGATCGGAAGTGGGTGCTGATCGTCGAGATGGACGAGGACCATGAGTTTTTGCCCTGTCGTCTGGTTCCAATGGATGCGAATTTGCCGGGGCACCCGGTAGGTCCCCTGGCGGGAAGTTGCACGTCCGCGGCGTGGTCGCGTGATGGCAAATGGATGTATTTCGGTGCAAATCCCGGTGGAGTCAGTCACATCTGGAGGCAGCGGTTTCCCGATGGCCCGCCAGAACAAGTAACCTCGGGGCCCACCGAGGAGGAAGGCGTTGTCATTTCACCTGACGGGCACTCCCTCCTCACTGCAGTCGCGCTGCGAAACACCTCACTTTGGCTTCACGATGCGAAGGGCGAACGACAGATTCATCTGGAAGGCAACGGCAAGGATCCGAGATTCACACCGGATGGCAGGAAACTGTGCTACCTCATTGCCAGGGAGGCCGCAAGCAAGCTCGCCTGGATCAGAAACCCGAGCGAACTTCGTGTGCTGGATCTGGAATCGGCTGGCTCCCAGGCCGTGGTGAGCGGGTTTGACGTTCACGACTACGACTTGTCCCTCGATGGCAGGCAAGTCGTGATTGCAACGTCGGATCGGGAAGGGAAACATCGGCTCTGGGTCGCGCCGTTGGACCGCAGTTTGCCTCCGGTACAGGTCCCGAATGTCGAAGGCGTGCAGCCGCTATTCGGTGGCCGCGGCGAGATTTTCTTTCGCCGCGCGGAATCTGTTTACCGGGTTCACACGGACGGTACCGGACTACGAAAGGCTTTTGAAGCGCCCGCGTACCTCATCTGGGGTGTTTCACCCGACGAACGGTGGATAGTGGGATGGGGGCCGCTGCATGGCAGCGGAACCATGGGAATGCAGGCCTTTTCGCTGGAGGGGCAAGCTCCGATCCAAATCGGAGATTCCTTTACGTTTTTGAGCTGGACGCTGGATGGGCGCTCGGTGTTGCTGGCGGGCTCCTATCTCGTGCCACTGGCCCCGGGAGAGTCGCTGCCGCCGATCCCCACAGGAGGATTTGCAACTGAGGAGCAGATTTCCAGCCTACCCGGAGCGCGGCAAATCAACGAGGGCGGCTTGGTGCCCGGGCCCACGGCTGATGTCTACGCCTTTTATCGCGGTACGATCCAACGGAACCTGTATCGCATTCCAATTCCATGATCGGCGAGCGGGCGAGTTAGGGGTCGTGCGCCCTCAGCTCAGTCCCCGTCGGGCGAGTCTTGCGAGCGCGGCAGCGCATCATCGAGGCGGACCCACTCGAGTCGCGTCGCCACGTACCAGTCCTCCGTGGGTGGAACACGGTTCGGCTCATCGAAGCTGCCCACGGTCAGCCAGATCGTGTTTGGATCGGCGTCGCCGAGGTACGTGAGGGGGCTGCCGCACACTGCGCAGTGTCCGCGTACCACGGCCGCTGAGGAGCGGTACTCGGCCGGGCTGCCGCGCGTGAAGCGCACCCGCTCGCGCGGGTAGGCGGCATAGGTGAGAAATGCCGCCCCGCTGTGCCGCCGGCACATGGAGCAATGGCAGTTGGCGACCTGGCGGCTCTTCCCTTCGGCCTCGTAGCGCACCGCGCCGCAGAGGCATCCGCCGGCGAGCGCGGTGTCGCTCATCGCAACCTCGAGCGCACGGGCCTAGCCGTCTTCACTGCGGTAGGCCGACGCATGCGGCCAGTCCGGACGGAATGCGAGGATCCGGACGGTGGCCGGCAAGTGGTGATTGAACATGCGGTTGTGCCAGAGCGTCGCCTGGTGGAAAGGGTGCGACTCGGGAAGTCGCGTGACCGCGCAGGGAATGCGGTAGCCCTGCGTGTACTGCTCGAACTCGAGCACGCACCGGCCTTCACGCAGCAGCCGCGCCGCCAGGCTCGATTCCGGCCCGAAGAGCGCCGTGATCAGATCCGAGAAGCGCGCCGGGTCCTGGAAATAGCTCCCCTGCAGAATCTCGAGCATGTTGTCATAACGCTCGTTCGGATCCTGCGTGCGCAGATACTGGTAGCGGAAGAGCTGCGTGCTCTCCGCAGGCTCCGATTCGATGATGAGCGTGACGATCCCGTCAGAGAGCGCTTCGCCGCTCGCGCTCATCACCCTCGGACGCATTCCCGCAGCGGGCCGGCCGCCCTCCTGACGCACCGCCAGTTGGCGGATGCGGCACTGCCAGCCGAGGAACTCGCGGCACAGAGCCGCGGCCGCCAGCCGGTTCAACACGACATTGTCAGGCGGGCGCGGCATGCTGCCCGATCCGGGCTGACCTGTGTCAGTAGACCGCGAGGCGGTGGCTCACATACACGACCAGAGCGCCGGCAAGGAGCGTCACGTACGGCCAGATGCCGGCGCGGTTCACGATCTTCTCTCCCGACCCGATTTCCAGATCCTCCAGCATGGCGGTGGGAAAAACGCCCTTGTCGCGTATGTAATGGCGGTACACGAAGACCGGCACGATGAGCGCGGCAAAGAGCAGCCCGGTCTTCAGGGTGCCCGTACCGTAGACGTCCGCTCCCATGCCCATGAAGGTGAGGTTGACGTACGACAGCACGGCGCCTGCGACGATGAGCCACGTGGGTGCCCGCCAGGGACGTTCCTGACGCGGCCGGTCGAGTCGATGGATCCAGCCGGCATTCAGGTTGAGGAAGTTGAACATCAGATAGCCGACATTCGACGCTCCCAGCACGAACACGTAGTCCGACATGAGCAGCAGCAGCAGGTTGAACCCCAGGTTCGTCAGCATGGCGTTGGTCGGCGCACCGTGCTGGTTCACCTTCGAGAGATAGTTGGGTAGCCAGCCGTCCACCGACGCCTGATAGAGCGTGCGGGAGGAGCCCGCCATGGAAGTCATGATCGAGAGAACGATCGACAGGATCAGCATGATGACCAGCACCGCGCCGATCAGGCGACCAGCGTGCACCATCCTCGCCATCACCTGCGCCACGCCCATACCGCTGTAGATGTCGGGCGCCAGCATCCCGGAATAGACGGCGGGCGTCACGACCGTGCCGTGTGCATCGAGCACCGCGGGCTTCACGAGCTCACCCAGCCCGAGGAATCCCTGGAACGCGAACGGCACGAGCGTGTAGACCAGCACGCAGAGCAGTCCCGAGTAGAAGATCGCCTTGAAGGTATCGGTCTTGGGGTCCTTGAATTCCCCGGTGTAGCAGACGGCGGTTTCGAAGCCGTAGGTGGACCAGGCGGCGAGAAACATGCCGCCGGCCATCAGCGTCCAGCCGGCGCGATTCCAGGTGCCGTCGACCACGTTACCGGCGGCGTCGTGCGCGAGCGGCACGAGCGGGAAGAAATTCGCCCGCACCATGTCACCGGTCAGGATCGGCATCACGCCGACCAGGATCAGGGGAATCAGTGCCGAGATCCCCAGGATCTTGGTGGTATTGGCCGAACGCAAAATCCCGCCATCCTGGATCAGCTTGACGGCGAGCAGGATCACGGTGCCGAGGACGAAGGTGGCGTTGATGCGCAGGGAGAGGCCACTCTTCAAGCCACTCAGGTCGAGCAGCGTCCACTGCCAGGTATTGATGGCCGCGTCCGGTGCGAACAGCCCGTTCAGTATGTAACCGGCGGCGAGCCCGGAGCCGATGGCTTGCACGGGAGACCAGGCGAACCAGTTGCACCAGACCGAAACCGGGGCGACGAGCTTGCTGTATCGAACCCAGGCGATCGCGCCGTATACCGAGGTGCCACCGGCCTTGTTGGGGAAGAGCCCGGCAATCTCCGCGTAGGTCATCGACTGGATGAAGCCGAGACCGATGGAGACCATCCACACCACCCACGAGGGCTTGCCGACAGTCGCCGCCACCGCGCCGATGGAGAACAGGACGAGCGGCGGCACGCCGCTCGCCACCCAGAACGCTCCCGTCCAGTCAATGCCGCGCTCGAGACCGGACGCTTTGGGTTCCTCCGCGGTGCCCGCCGCCGGCAGGTCGTTCGCCGTGCTGCTCAAATTACCCCCTATTGGCCGCTGGAAAATTGCGAGCTCCGACTCTGCCACACGGCAGGGACGAATGACACTCAGCGCGCGGCGCCAGCGCGCCGCACGGGGCGCGGAGTGCCGCACGGGCGCGGTTCCTCGCAGGCTATGGGTACGGTCCCCCGGTGGCATCGTTGCCGCCATCGACCGGGAGATTGGCGCCGGTCACGTAGCTCGCGCGGTCGGAAGCGAGGAAGTGCACGACCCAGGCCACTTCCACCGGTGAGGCGAGTCGCCGCACCGGAATTCCCGCTGCCAGCTCTCGCAGGTTCTGTGCGGGATCGCCGCCCTTCGCGGCGAGAATGTCATCGACCATCTGCGTGTGAATCTCCCCGGGGCAGACCGAATTCACGCGAATACCGTCGCGCGCGTGATCGAGCGCCATGCACCGGGTGATCTGCACGACCGCTCCCTTGCTCGCGCAGTAGGCGACGTGGTTCGGTTCGCCGTTGAGACCCCATTCGGAGGCAATATTGACGATGGCCCCCTGCCCCTTCTTCTTCATATGACGAACCGCAGCGCGGCTCATGTAGAAGAGCGCGTTCACGTTCACCGCCATGGTGTCGAGCCACTGCTCATCGGTGGTATCGAGCGCGGTCGCGCTGTAGAGAATGCCGGCATTGTTGATGAGCACATCGAGTCCGCCGAGGCGCACGACCGTCTCCGACACCAGGCGGTCGCAGATGCCCGGCGTGCGCAGATCGACGGCGGTGAACTCGGCTCGACCGCCCGCGGCGCGGATCGACTCCACGACCTTGTGCCCACGCGGCTCGTTGCGCCCGCAGACCATGACCTGTGCCGCGGACTCCGCAAAGACTCGGGCGCAGGCCTCGCCGATGCCGGTCGTTGAGCCCGTCACGAGAACGACCTTGCCACTAAAGCTCATGTGACCGGCCTCCGTGAACCTCAACCCCGCGCCCCGGACTCAGGCTGGCATTGGCGTGGAACGGTCGGCGGGCCAGGGGTGCTCGAGTTGACTCAGCACCACCTGCGCAGCGGCAGTCTCATCGCCGGCCGCTGCCAGCTCTGCAAAGCGCAGCACGGTCAACTCGTGGTCGACCATGAAGTGAACGTGCGGCCGGTCGCTGTCGGGCGCGACGGCGGCGAGTGCCTGGTAGCGCGGCAGATAACGCTTCACCAGTGCCGCGAGCTCGCGCATCGCCTCGAGCCACGGCAAGTGCCGCATCCTCACCGCCTCTTCAGTCCCCGCAGCGCGCTCGCTCTCGTTCTCGACGAGCGACAATCCGTGCCGCCATAGCAGCGGTCGCAGCCGCACCTTGGCTTCGCCCTCGAGCTGCAACAGCAGCGCCATGCCGTAGGCATGTTCCTCCGGACAGCTCGCGAGCAGCGTTGAAAACAGCCCTTCACCGTAGATTTCGCCCTGGTAGAGCTCGCGCACGCCCGCGAGATATTTATCGCTGTGCACGGCTGCGCCCTCTGCCATCGTTAACGCAACCCATCGGGGTGCGCGTCTTCGAGTCTCGGAATCGTTTCACCTCCCCACAGCTGCCGCTCGCGGATCCACGGCAGCGGCGTATCAGGATGCGGGCTGTCGAATTCGCGTGCCAGGCGGTGACCGTCCCACATGGCCTGCCCGGCCTGCATCGGCGCCTTGCAGTCACCGATTCGAAAGACCTCCTGCACCTCATTCACGGCCCACTCCTGCTTTCTGGCCCTGAGCTCGCGATAGAGCGCATCGTTCGACACCCGCGATGTGACCAGCACCACGGCATCGATCGGCAGCTCGAAGTCCCTGCCGTTGTCGCGCCGGGGCAGTCTTCCCGATTCCGGAGCCAGCAGATCCGGTCCGAACCGGTACAGGTACGTGAGCGTGACTTTCCCCGGGGCAATGTCCGCGAGCCAATGATTGCGGTAACTCCTGATCCTCTTCTCGAACATCATGCGCTTGTTATTCGCCGCCTCGAGCGTGAACACGCCGTACTCGGCAATCTCGGACGCATCGCACACGTAGCTGACTTCCTTGCCCTGGTCGGCCAGCATTTCGGCGATCGCGATGCCGACGAAGTGGCCCTCGGCATCGAGCACGAGGACGCGCGTGCCCGGCACGGGCTTGCCGCTCATGATCTGCTCCGGCGTCAGACAGTGCGGCAGCGCTGCGTTCGCGCCCGGAATCGGACCGAACCCGGGGCCCGTACCATCCGTGCACCAGTGTGAGCCCGTAGCGATGACGATGCGGTCGGCGCCATAGGAGAGTGCATCGTCCGCGCTCATCTTCCTGACATTGAGATGCACCTGCACGTTCCTGAGCTTACTGAGCTGCACCTGTCGATAGGTGATGACGCGATCCCATTCGTTGAGCCGCGGCAGCCTCGTGACCCACCTCCAGTGGCCCCCGAGCTCCGACTCCGCCTCGCGCAGATGTACAGTGTAGCCGCGCTCGCCCAGCACGCGGGCGCATTCCATGCCCGCCGGCCCGCCGCCGATGACGAGCACTGAGCCGGGCTCTCTTGTTTTCGTGAACCGCTCGGGATGCCAGCCGCGGCGGTACTCCTCCCCCACGGTCTGATTCTGGGTGCACATGATCTGTCCGACCTGATTGAACTTCGACACGCAGATGTTGCAGCCGATGCACTCGCGGATATCCTCGAGCCGTCCCTCCTCGATCTTCCTGGGGAGGAACGGATCGGCGATCGACGGCCGTGCCCCGCCGATGAAGTCGAGCACCTGCGAGGACACGAGCTTCACCATGTCGTCGGGACTCGTAAACCTGCCGTTGCCGACCACCCGTATGCCGGGCCCGAGCACCGACTTGCCCTGCCGGATGAAGGGCGTCACCCACCCCGACTTGCGGAATCTCGAGGCGCCGGCGTCCTCGCCCCACTCCGCGTAGTCGCCGATCTTCAGCGCCACGAGGTCGACCACCCCCTCCTTGCGAAACAGCTCGAGCAGCCGCAGGCCATCCTCATTGGCCTCGACGCCTTCCGGCCCGTGCAACGTGTCCATCTCGAAGCGTGCGGTGATCGCACAGCTGGCACCGAAGTTGCGCTTGAGCGCCGTCAGCACCTCGAGGATGAATCGGGCGCGGTTCTCGAGCGAGCCACCGTACCGGTCCGTTCGCCGGTTGTAGCGCGGCTCGAGAAACTGAATCGGCACCGTGTCATCGCCCGCGGAGACTTCCAACAGGTCGAACCCAGCCTGCGCGGCGCGACGGCCGGCCTCGACATACATGTTGACCACCGCCCTGATGTCGTCCTCGTCCATCTGCTGGCCATACACCGTACGAGTGGCGAACATGTTCGACTGGAACTGCGTCGGCGAGCGCCCGATCTCGCGCGACTCGAGGCAGGGGGCATGGCCGCCGCTGTACCACAGCTGCACGCCCGCCAGGCTTCCGTGCCGATGAGCGACGTCGCACAGGTGTCCGAGGTTACGCACATCGCCGTCGTCCCAGATGCGCGCCGAGGTGTAGGGATACTCGTCCGATTCCGGGTGGATCGAGCAGTACTCGGTGAACACCACCGCCCAGCCGCCCTCGGCCTTCATGCCGCGCAAAGCCGCCTGCGCGCCGGGGCGCTCGGAGCCGGGACCGGCGCAGTGCGCCGTCTGGAAGAAGCGATTGCGGGCGCTCTTCGGCCCGATGCTCACACTTTCGAAGAGAACGTCGTACCTGGGATCGCGCGCCATACGTTGTCCCCTTCTTGGCTTTTTTTGCGACCGCTGAAGAGTTGGCGATTGATGCTAGCACGGCCCGGGCGAGGCTCGACACGCTGCGGCAGACGTGGCGGCCGAACTGGCGGTCGCAGTGGCGGCTGAGGACCGACGGGGTGAGAATGCTGCGGTGTCCTCTTTCGATCGAACATGAGCCCGCGCCTACGAACAATCAGCCCGGTCGATGGTCGCTGCTACGTCGAACGCGAGCTCGCCGATGCAGCCGCGATCACGGCAGCACTCGATGCCGCGCGGCGCGCGCAAGCCGACTGGCAGCGCGTACCGCTCGCGAGCCGCGTCGAAGTGCTCGGCCGGGCGGTTCAGGCGTTCGTCGCCAATGGCACAGCCATCGTCGGACGAGGAAGCCGTGCGGCTCATGAATGACAGTGCATTCGGTCTCACCGCGGCCATTTATTCCGCGGACGCCGTACGCGCCGAAGCGCTCGGCGATGAGCTCGAGACGGGAACGGTCTTCCTCAACCGCTGTGATTATCTGGACCCGGCCCTTGCCTGGACGGGCGTGAAGAATTCCGGTCGCGGCTGCACCCTGTCGCGTGTCGGCTTCGAGCATTTGACGCGGCCCAAGTCATTTCATTTCCGGACAAGACTATGAGCACAGCACTGCGCGCGAACTGGAGTTTCCCGACTCGCATCTGGGCCGGCCCCGGCCGCATCGCCGAGCTCGGCGACGCGTGCGCGCAGTTGCGTATGCGCCGCCCGCTCATCGTCACCGACCGCGGGCTGCTCGAGCACCCGATGCTGCGAAGCGCGCAGACGATGCTGGCGGCTGCGGCGCTGTTCGGCGAAGTGAAGGGCAACCCCACCGGCAGCAACGTCGAAGCGGGCCTCGCAGCGTACCGCGAGGGCGCTCATGACGGCGTCGTCGCTTTCGGCGGAGGATCGGCCCTCGACACCGGCAAGGCGGTCGCTTTCATGTCGGGCCAGACGCGGCCGATGTGGGATTTCGAGGACGTCGGCGACTGGTGGACGCGCGCCGATCCCGCCGGCATTGCCCCGGTCATCGCCGTGCCGACCACTGCGGGCACCGGTTCCGAGGTCGGGCGCGCCGCGGTGATACTCAACGAGACGAGCCACGAGAAGAAAATTATTTTCCATCCGCAGATGATGCCGGCGATCGTGATCTCCGATCCCGAGCTGACCGTGGGCCTCCCGCCCAACATCACCGCGGCCACCGGCATGGATGCCTTCGTGCACTGCTTCGAAGCGTTTTGCGCACCCGGGTTTCATCCGCTCGCCGACGGCATGGCGCTCGAAGGGATGCGCCGCATCGCGCGGTTCCTGCCGCGGGCCTGCGCGGACGGTCGCGACATCGAAGCGCGCGCCAACATGCTCGCCGCGGCGTCCATGGGCGCGGCTGCGTTTCAGAAGGGGCTCGGCGCAGTCCACGCGATTGCCCATCCGGTCGGCTCGTGGTTCGATACCCATCACGGTCTCACCAACGCGATCGTGCTGCCCTACGTGATGCGGCACAACCGCGCCGCCATAACCGAGAAGAGCGAGGTCATCGCGCGGCTGCTGGGACTCGAGACACCGGGTCATGACGCTCTCTTCGACTGGGTGCTCGAGCTGCGCCGCACTCTCGGCATTCCTCACTCGCTCGCCGTGATCGGCGTCGATGCCGGCAAGACATCCGTCATTGGCGAGCAGGCGGCGCGCGATCCCTCCGCCGCCGGCAACCCGACGCCCGTCGATGCCGCAACGCTCGGGCACATCTTCCGCGCGGCCGTCGCGGGTGACCTGCAGGCCGTTGGCTAGAGGTAGCTGGCGAGAAAAGGCGTGCGGTAGCCGTCCTGTGTCCACAGGATCGGGAAGAAGCTCTCGTCCATGGTCAGATCGTCCGCCCGGCGGTAGCGGCTGTAGATGTAACTCACTTCCGTCGGATGAAACTGCGCGGCCGATGACAGGCAGTGGCTGACGAGTGAGCGGCGCGGCTGCGAGCTGCGGTTGACGTCAGAGCCGTGCCACGTGCCGCCGGCATGGAAGACGCAACCGCCGGCGGGCACCTCGATCGGAACCAGCTCGACACGGCGGCCCACCGAGGCTGCGGCGCGGCACAAAGCATCGCGATAGTCATCCGGCGCATGGAACTCCCCGAGCGGCGGGAATAGTCCCCAGCGGTGCGAGCCGCGCGCATACTCGATCGTGCCGCCGGCCGCGGAGGTGTCATCGAGCGCCATCCAGCAGGTGATGAAGCCCGAAGGCACTACCCAGCTGCAGTAGCTGTCGTCCTGATGGAAGCCGAGAGCCCTGGCGCCGGGCGGTTTCCACAGCACGTTGTCTTGCCCCATGCGCGCCCCTGGCCAGCCGGCGAGCGTCGCGCACAGCCGCCCGATCTCCTCCTTGAGCACGATGCGCGCAATGGTGCGGTCGGATTTCCAGCCGTTGCAGATCTGCCGCGTGCGGTCTGCCGGATCGCGTCCGGCGCGCCAGTTCCATTCATCCGGATACAAGCCGGTCTCGAACTCGCCGCGAAACAATCGCTCGAATCGCCCGCGCGCCTGTGCAACGTCCTCCGCGCTCAGAAACCGATCGAGGATCAGGAAGCCGTCGGCGTTGAATCGCTCGATCTGAGTCGCAGTGAGCTGCAGCATCTGGACTCCAGCTTGAGAACACCGTCAGTGCCTGGCCGCGGTCGCGGGCGCCGCCTGCGCCTTGTAGGCCTTCCAGGCCTCATCCACGATGTAGGCATGGATCGATTCCGCATCGGAGCGCGACAGCACATCGTCCCATCGCCCCATCCCCTTCGGGACGAACGCGCCATTCAACACGATCTCGTAGAACAGCTGGTGCTTCGGCGCATCGAGGCGGCGCAGATCGGGCAGGATCCCGCGGCCGAGCTGGTGGCAGCGACCGCAGAAACGGTTGTACAGCACTTCGCCGGCGGCGATCTGCGCGGCTGAGCCCTCCTCTTTGGGCGGCTCGGGGAATGGCGTCTCGGTGAGCGGCGGCGCCGGCGGTGTCGCGCCGCCATCGAGCTTGAAGGCGACGATCCGGCCTTCGTTGTCGTGCTGGTAGGCCGCCATTTTCGGTGTCAGGAGGTAATTCACGTAGTTGCCGCCGAAACCGGCCAGCACGACCACATACTGCGTGCCGTTCAGGCGATAGGTCGCGGGCGCCGCCATGATGCCGGTGCCCACCGGGAGCTGCGCCAGGCGCTTACCGCTGTCCGCCGCGTAGACGTTCAGGTAGCCCGCGGCGTCACCCTGGAAAACGAGCCCGCCAGCGGTTGACAGCACACCGCCATCCCAGTTGGTGGCGGTGGGAACCTCCCAGGCGAGGCGCTGGTGCACGGGGTCCCACGCCCGCAGGAAGCCGCGGCTCTGCGCCGGGGGAAGTCCGTGATCGAGTTTCGCCAGCGGCGGCAGCGGACCGTACAGGCTCTTGAGCTCCTTCGGATCATAATCCTCGGGCGAGAACGCCGGCACGGTGAACCAACCCTCGATCATCCCGGCCCGCTGCTTGGCCGAGTCCATGTAGACCATCGGCCATTCCATGACGGGAATGTAGGTGAGGTGCGTCTGCGGATCGTAGGACATCGGCTGCCAGCTGTGGGCGCCGGAATTCGCCGGAAACAGCAGCACCGGCTGCTTGTCATAGTCGGCGGCGGGACTCGGGAGCGGCCGTCCCGTCTTCGGGTCGATACCTTTGGCCCAGCTCACGAACGCGAAGTTATTGGCCGAGAGCAGCTGGCCGTTGGAACGGTCGAGCACGTAGTAGTAGCCGTTCTTGGACGCTTGCATCAGCACCTTGCGCGGACCCTCACCGAGATCGAGCTCGGTGAGAATCATTTTCTGGGTGCTGTCGTAGTCCCAACGATCGCCCGGCGTCGTCTGATAGTACCAGGCGAGCTGCCCGCTCTCGGCGTGGATCGCAACGATCGCCGCGGCGTACAGATCGTCGCCGCCATGACGGCCGTCTTCCCTGATGTTGTAGGGGGAGCCGTTGGCCGTGCCGATGTAGATGAGTTTGAGGTCGGGGTCGTAGCTGATGCCATCCCAGACGGTGCCGCCGCCGCCCGCGTCCCAGCGATGGCGCGGATCCCACGTCTTCACGGCGGCGGTGAGATGCGGCTGGTCCTGGGCTCCCTGTGCGGGATCGCGCGGCACGGTATAGAAGCGCCAGCGGAATGCGCCCGTCGCCGCATCGTAGGCGGCCACATAACCGCGGGCTCCGGCGAAGTCGGCCCCGGCGCTCCCCACGATCACGAGATCGCCCGCAATCACCGGCGCACTCGACAGTGTGTAGGGGGTTTTAGGACCGCGCGCCGGCAGCGTGTCGACTTTCCAGACGCGCTCACCCGTCGCCGCGTCGATGGCGTGCAGATAGCCATCGAGCGCGCCGACGTAGACGCGTCCCTTCCACACGGCGACGCCCCGATTGACCGCATCGCAACAGGCGTACCGGCCCCATTGCCCATCGACCCCGGGATCGTACGTCCAGCGCTCCTTGCCGGTGGCGGCATCGACCGCATACACCCGGCCGAAGTTACCGCTCGCATACAGCGTGCCGTCGATCACGACGGGCGTTGCCTCGAGGCCGCGACGCGTACCGAGACTGTACTGCCAGGCAAAGCCGAGCCGCGTGACATTGCCGGCATCGATATCGGCGAGGGGTGAGTAATAGCTGCCGGAAGTATCCCTGCCGGTGGTGAACCACTGGTCGGGCTCGCTCGCCGCCTGCGCGAGGCGCTCGCCATCGAGCGCGCCGGCGTGCGCCGCTGCCGCGGACGAAGCCGGCGCCGCGGCAGCCGCCGTTGTCGGGCGGTGATCGCAGCCGCTCAAACCCAACGCACTGACGGCAGCCGCCGCCAGCGCGCCCACCGGAAGCCAGTACCTGCTCGCTTGTAACCTGCTCAACTCGAAGCCCCCCAACACCAATCTACCAGAGCGCGCGCAGCCGGTCGTGTCAGTCCATTACCGCCGTCTGGATGCCGATACTGGTGCGCAGCATGCGGGTGATCGGCGTGTCGTCGGCGGTCTCCAGCAGTTGCTCCCGCTGTGTCGCTGTCAGCGGCCGGCTGAAGGACATGCGCCGCTCGATGTGCTCGCGCCCGGTCGCGTCGCGCGACCAGCGCAGGCCCACCGTGATCTTGCCGAGCGTCCAGTCGTTCTGCATCGCGTGCCTGCGCAGTGCGACCGCGGTGTCCGCGCCGAGGCTCGCCAGCAGCAGCTCGCGCGGTGCGAGGCCCGCGTCGCTCCCGCCCGACGCGACGGTCTCGTCGGCCGTCAGGTGGTGGTGTCCGGAGACGATCTGCTGTACGTGCTGGTGCTCATTGATCACCGTGACGTAGGCCATGTGCGCTCCCTCCCGTGTCCGCACGTGAGGCGCGTGCCCGGCGGCCGGAATCCACCCGCGCAGGCGCGAGCCGCCCCAGCATACTGCGAGCGATGCTGCCGACGCTCAAGCCGGTCACATCGTCGAGGCGGTAGGGCTCGCCGGCGAGGATGGCCCGCGCCGCGCGCAGCCCGCTGCGGATGGCCGGACCGATGCCCTCCCCGAGGTCGCGTGAAGCGAGTCCCGCGGCATCTCCGGTGATGAAGGCGTTGTCGCGGCGCACGACCTCGACGTTGCCGCGCAGGTAGTAACTGAAGCCGCCCGGGTCGTACTGCCCCCCGGGGACGAGCTTCCGCTCGAGCGTTGCGACGAGGTTCCCCCAGTGCGCCCGGATATCCTGGCCGCGCGCTTTCATGCGCTCGGCGATGGCGCCCACCCCGACGTTAAGCCAGCCGCGCTCTTTCGGCACGTACCAGGAGTAGCCCGGGAGCCCCTGCTCGAAGAACCACAGGTGACAGTCGCCGTCCGCCCAGTCGTAGGGAATCTCGTGCTCGAGGGTGACGATCTGCAGCCCACTCTCGCGGGGATTCACCTCGCGGAAGAGTTCGCGGTACACCGGGCAGCGCGTACCGCCGGCACCGATCAGGTAGCGGCAACGAAACGCATCGTCGATGAGGTAACCCTCGGCGTCGGCCTCGATGTGACGGACGTTGTGCTGCACGACCTCGACACCCGAGCGCTCGAGCAGCCAGGCATCGAACTCGAACCGGCGGATCGAGTACTGCACGCAGGGCACGGGCACGTGCCATCGCCCCATGTGCACCCGCAGTCGCGGAAAGGTGAGGAGCCGATGCGGGTAGCTCCCAAGGTCCATGGAAAGATCGCGCACCACCTCGGGCGTGATCCAGCCGGCACAGAGCTTCAGGCGCGGGAAGCGCTCGCGATCGAGCAACAGCACATCCGCGCCTGCGCGGCGCAGCTGCCAGGCGGCGGTGGAGCCCGCGGGGCCGCCACCGACGATGAGCACGTCACAGCTGCGCATGGGTCCGCTTCAGCGCGTGTAGAGGTGCGCGCGCGTCCAGGGGATGTCGTTGCTCTCACCCGGGGCGAACACGACCTGGAAGAGCTGCAGCGACCCGGTGGCGAAAGCGGCGACGGAGCCCGCCAGATACAGCCGCCACATGCGCACGAACTTGTCATCGAACATCGCGCGGACGCGCTCGCCCGCCCCTTCGAAGAGCGCGAGCCAGTGACGCAGCGTCTGCGCGTAGTGCAGTCGCAGGTTCTCGACATCGAGGATCGACAGGTCCCAGGGCTCGAATATCCGTGCCATCTCCGACAGCGCCGGGGCACAGGCTCCAGGGAAGATGCGCCTCTCTATCCACGGCTGAAGGGGCGCCGGGCGGTTGCGCCCGATCGAATGTATGAGGCCGCGCCCGCGGCCGCCGAGGCAGCGCTGCACCACGCCGCCGAGCGTCGTGTAGTTCTTGACGCCGACGTGCTCGAGCATCCCGACGGACACGAAGGCGTCGTAGTGCCCCGTGATGTTGCGGTAGTCGTCTTCGACGTACTCGACGCGATCGGCGAGACCCTCGCGTGCCGCACGCTCGCGGGCCCAGAGGATCTGCTCGTGCGAGATATTGAAGGCGCGCACGCGCACGCCGTAACGGCGCGCCATGTGCATCGCCAGCATCCCCCAGCCACACCCGGCCTCGACCACGCTCTCGCCGGGCTTGAGGCTGAGCTTGCGGCATACGTGGTCCATCTTCGCCACCTGCGCCTCATCGAGCGTCGCGGTCGGCTCGGGGTAGTACGCACAGGTGTACGCCATGGTCGAGCCGAGCCAGAGCTCGTAAAACGCGTTGCCGATGTCGTAGTGGTGATGGATGTTGTCGCGCGAGCCGGCGAGGGTGTTGACGTGACGGTGGTGGAGCGCCTGTGCCGCGCGGCGTGCGAGCGAATCGCGCCCGCTGCCTTTGCTCTGGCCGGCGCGGTAGACCGTCTCGAGGACCGCCACCAGGTCACCCTCGACCGTGACCCGGCCATCGCTGTAGGCATCGCCGAAGCGCAGCGGCACATCCGCAAGGACCCACAGAAGCGTCGAGCGACTCTCGAAGGTGACCCGCGCGATCGGGGTCCTGGCGGGCACCCGGGCGCTACCGCGGATCGCAAGCTCGAGCGGCGGGGAGCCGAGGGATGAGAGGAGCCGCGCCAACAACCAGCGATCGGCGCGGCTGCCCTGCCCTCGCGCCAGCCCGTCAGTGTCCGCCGGCAGCTCCGGGGACGCGGGCGGCGCTTCCGGGACAGTCGTTTCCGGAGTGCGCTTCGGGGTGTTGACCAGGCTCTGCTGGACGGCGTTCACGGCGCTCACCTTCGGCGAGTTGCGGGAGCAGTTAATTTAGCATGGCTCAGTGGCCCGATCCCGTCTGCGCCGCGGGCGTTGCGGGGGCGGCCGCCGGCGCCGACTTGGCGCGGGCCGACCAATACCTTTTCTCGCGGGCGAGTCCCGCCTTCGCGTCCGCCGCGCCGAGCGGCTTCACCTCGCCCGCCCCCTGGTATGAGACCGCCTTGCGCAGCTCGCCATCGCGCGAAACCAGGTATGCAACGCTCGCGCCACTTTGCCCGTTGAGGTCCAGTACGACCACGTCGTCGTGGTTCGCCACACTGACGTTGAATGTCTTGATCTGATGCCCCTGTTTGGTGAGGAGCTGCCTGACCTCGGTTCCTTCCTGGGGTTTGGTGAGGCCAAAGGCCGTCGATACATTGGGCGGCAGCCGCGTCAGAAAGCCGTTATCGAGCGCCTGTTGGCTCAGAGTCTGCGTCCAGGGGGCGGCCGCCTGCACGCTTGCGGCCAGCATCGTGCCGGCGGCCAGCATGGCGGCCAGCACGGTGAGCCGCGCTCGGCGCGCGCATTTTCGCGAAGGACACATATCATCTCCTTTGGCCGGCCGCGGGTTCGGGCGCTAGTGTCGTGTTGAGAAGGTTCGCAAGCCGGGCGCCCGCGAGCAACACCCGCTCGCGTACCACGAGCCCGGCGTCGCTCTGGTACGCCGCATCGAGCACCACGATGCCGGCGGGCAGGCTGTTGCAGGCGAATGCCGGGTAGTGATAGGCCACGTTGCGGGCCAAGTTGTTCGATTCGCGCGCCCAGCTGTCGGGTGTGCCCTGCCCGACCTCCCGCGCGAGGCTCGCTGCTTCGGCAGCGAGCGCATCGATGTCGCGGGGCGGCTGCTGGCGGTTTCGGGAATGGAACGCGAGCTGCACGAGGTCGTTGTCCCAGGCGCGGTGAAGGTTCTCGCGGCCGCGCGTGCGCACGCCTTCGAGCGCGACCGGGACGAGGTTGCCGCCGTGATCGCCGTTGTCCGCGGCGTGGAGCGGCTGGTGGATGTCACCGACGAGGTGCACGACCCACTTGAGCGCCTCGTTGCGCTCGAGCGCCGGCGCGCTCGTATCGCCGAGCACCCCGATGAGCCGTTTGAGCTGCTCGGTGTTGCACTGACCCTCGGAACAGTAGCGTGCCTTCTCTTCGCTGCCGCAGATCGGAACGTCATCGTAGTGCCAGGTGGAACGCGCGGCCGCTGTGCCGTGGAGCTCGTCGGCCCATTCTGACACTGCCTCGAGTGTCGTGCGGCCGGAGGGATTGCCGAACTTGTCCCGATCATCCTCGAGAAGCTGCAGTACTGCCGCGTGTGCGCGGGGAGTGAGGAGGCGGTCGGCGATGGCGCCGGTGGTACGATGTCCCTGAGGTCCCCACGCGAGAGCCGCCTGCGCTGCGAGCAGCAAGCTCGCTGCAAGAGCGGCTTTCTTCGCCATTGACCATATCGCGGTGGGCATCGTTTAGCTGAGAGTATATTCGTGAGCCTGTAAGATCGGCACCGGAAACCAACACGATGAAACGTAATCTCAGCCCCGCCGCCCTGCCCCAGGTTTTCAGAGCTTGCGCCACCGCCTTCTCGCTCGCCGCACTCGCGCCGATCGGTCTCGGAGCGGCTGCCGGCGATCACGGCCTCGATTTCGCGGGCATGGACCCGTCGGTGGCCCCGGGAGATGACTTCTTCCGCTACGCCAACGGCCGCTGGCTGGCGACAACCGAGATTCCCGCCGATCGCAGCTCGTGGGGCGTCGACGCCCAGCTCGCCGAGCTCACCTTGCAGCGGACGGCGGAGCTCATCCGCGCGGCAGACGCCTCGGCTGCTCCCGGCACCGAAGCACGCAAGATCGGCGACTACTACGCGAGCTACATGGACGCCGCGCGCATCGAGCGGCTCGGTCTCACGCCGCTCGCGCCGCTCCTGAAGGATATCGATGCGATCAACGACCGTGCGGCGCTGGCACGCGCCCTGGGCGCGACCCTCCGCGCGGATGTCGATGTCCTCAACAACACCAGTCTCCACACCGAGAACCTCTTTGGCCTGTGGGTGGCGCAGGACCTCGATGACCCGCAGCGCTGCTCGCCCTTTCTGCTGCAGGGCGGGCTCGGCATGCCCGACCGCGACTACTATCTCAACCCTTCCGAGAAGATGGCGGACATCCGCACCCACTACCAGGCACACATCGCCGCGGCGCTGAGGCTCGCCCACATCCAGGGCGCAGAGGAGAAGGCGGCGCGCATCTTCGAGCTCGAGCGGCGCATTGCCGAGGTGCACGTGAGCCGCGCGGATTCGGAGGAGGTCCTCAAGGGCAACAATCACTGGAGCGCGGCGGAGTTCGCCCAGCGCGCGCCCGGACTCGACTGGCCGGCGTTTTTCGACGCCGCGGGACTTTCGCGGCAGGGCGAGTTCGTCGTCTGGCAGCCGGGCGCGGTGACTGGAATATCCGCGCTCACCGCGAGCGTGCCGCTCGAGAACTGGAAGGACTACCTGCGCTTCCATCTCATCGAAGGCGTGAGCGGCTACCTGCCGCAAGCTTTCGTCGCCGAGCATTTCGCCTTCCATAGCCGCGTGCTCTCCGGCACGCCCCAGCAGCAGCCACGCTGGAAGCGCGCGGTCGAGGAAACCAACGACGCCCTCGGCATGGCGGTCGGCAAGCTCTACGTCGCGCGCTACTTTCCGCCGGAGGAGAAGGCGCGCGCCGAAGAGATGGTGCGCAATCTCGTCGCGGCCTTCGCCGTGCGCATCGACCGGCTGGAGTGGATGGCACCGCAGACTCGCGCGAAAGCGAAACAGAAGCTCGAGACGCTGAAGGTCGGTGTCGGCTATCCCGATCACTGGCGCGACTACTCGGGCCTCGAGGTCGTGCGCGGCGATGCCTTCGGCAATGCGCATCGCGCGCAGCTCTTCGATTATCACTGGAACCTCGAGAAGCTCGGCCGCCCCGTCGATCGGGGCGAGTGGGCCATGAACCCGCAGCTCGTCAACGCGGTGAACCTGCCCGCGATGAACGCGCTCAACTTTCCCGCGGCAATCCTGCAGCCGCCCAACTTCGACCCCAAGCGCGACCCGGTGATGGACTACGGAGCGATTGGCGCCGTGATCGGACACGAGATCAGCCACAGCTTCGACAATCAGGGCGCGCTCTTCGACGCCGACGGCAGGGTGCGAAACTGGTGGACGAAGGAAGACTTCGCTCACTTCGAGGCCGCCGGCGAACGCCTGATCGCACAGTTCGACGCCTATCACCCCTTCCCCGATATCCACATCAATGGCCGGCAGACACTGAGTGAGAACATCGCCGACGTTGCCGGCCTGGCCGTCTCGCTCGATGCCTGGCGTCTCACGCTGCACGGTGGCGCCGCGCCCACCGTTGGCGGATTCAGCGGCGAGCAGCTCTTCTTCCTCGCCTACGCGCAGTCCTGGCGCACGAAGTACCGCGAGCCCGAGCTGCGGCGCCGGGTGGTGACCGATGGGCACGCCCCGGCCGAGTTCCGCGCCGACACGGTGCGGAACCTCGATCCCTGGTACGACGCCTTCCATGTCGTGCCCGGGCAGAGGCTGTATCTGGCACCCGAGGACCGGGTGCGGGTATGGTGAGCGCCCGGACTATCACGCTGTGAACGACGACGCTGCCACCCTCTCGCCGCCCACCCGCATCGAGCGGGAAGTCCGCCGCGTGCAGGAGCTCATCGAGCACTCCCAGTTCGACGCCGCGCTGCGGGCCGGGGAGGCGCTGCTCAGCGAGGTGCCCGAGAACCGCGATGTGCTCTACATGGTCGCGGTGAGCCAGCGCTATCTCAAACGCATTCCCGAGGCGCTGGCAACCCTCGCGCGGCTCGAGAGGCTGTACCCCGAGTATCCACGGCTCTTCCAGGAGCGCGGCCACTGTCAGGTAGCCCTGCGGGCCGCAGTTCCTGCCATCGCGGCCTTCGAGCGGGCGCTGACGCTGAACTCGGCGCTGTCGGGAAGCTGGCGCTCACTGAGCGTTCTCTATCGCATGATCGGCCGCGAGGCGGATGCGAAGAGTGCGGAAGAAAATGTCCAGAGGCTCGCGAGCCTGCCGGTGGCGATCGCCACCGCCTTCAGCATGCTCGCCGACGGTGAGATCGATCAGGCCGAGCGCCTGGTGCGCGACTACCTGCTGAAGCACGGCGATCACGTGGAGGGGATGCGCCTCCTCGCTCAGATCGGCGTGCGGCACGACGTGCTCGATGACGCGGAGCTGCTGCTCGAGGGTGCGCTGCGGCTCGCCCCGGACTGTCACCCCGCGCGTTACGAGTACGCGGTCGTGCTGCTGAAGCGTCACAAGCACGCGCAGGCGCGCGAGCAGATGGAGGAGCTGCTGCGCGTCGCTCCTGACAACACCACCTACCGCACCACCTACGCCACGGTGTGTATGGGCTTCGGCGACTACGAGCGTGCACTGCCGCTCTACCGCGAGCTCGCACGCTCCATGCCGCAGGACCCGGAGCTCCAGCTGTCGATCGGCCACGCGCTGAAGACTCAGGGACAAAGTCTCGAGGCGATCGAGGCGTACCGCACCGCCGCGCGCGTCAAACCCGACTGCGGCGACGCTTACTGGAGCCTGGCGAACCTCAAGACCTACCGCTTCACCGACGGCGAGCTCGCGCGCATGCGCGCCGCCGTGGACGATGAGGCCACGCGGCTCGATGATCGCTACCACCTGTGCTTCGCGCTCGGCAAGGCGCTCGAGGACCGCGCCGAGTACGCCGAATCCTTCGCGTACTACGAGCGCGGCAATACGCTCAAGAAGACCGAGTGCCGCTACCGGCCGGGCATCACCGAGCGCAACGTGCGCCTGCAGAAGGCGGTCTGCACTGCGGAATTCTTCGCGGCTCGCGCCGGCTTCGGCTCCCCGAGCCGCGCGCCGATTTTCGTCGTCGGCCTGCCGCGCTCGGGCTCGACGCTCATCGAGCAGATCCTCGCCTCACACCCGAGTGTCGAAGGCACCATGGAGCTCGCGGATATCCCGCGGCTGGTGCAGGAACTCGAGGGCCGCACCGAGCAGCACAGCGAGCCACGCTACCCCGCGCTGCTCGCCGGGCTCACCGCGGAGGATTGCCGGCGCCTCGGGGAGAAATATCTCGCCGACACGCGCGTCTACCGGCGCGGCAAGACCTTCTTCGTCGACAAGATGCCGAACAACTTCCGCCACCTCGGCCTCATCCACCTGATGCTGCCGCAGGCGAAGATCATCGACGCGCGGCGCGAGGCAATGGCCTGCTGCTTCAGCAACTTCAAGCAGCTCTACGCCTCGGGTCAGCAGTTCACCTACAGCCTCGAGGACATCGGCCGTTACTACCGGGCGTACGTCGAGCTCATGGCGCACTGGGAGGGGGTGCTGCCGGGGAAGATTCTGCGGGTACAGCACGAGGACCTCGTCGTCGACCTCGAGGGCCACGTTCGCCGCATACTGGAGTTCTGCGGTCTCGAGTTCGACCCGGCCTGTGTCGAGTTCCACCGCACCGAGCGCCACGTGCACAGCGCGAGCTCCGAGCAGGTGCGCCAGCCCATCTACCGCGAGGGGCTCGAGCAGTGGCGGCACTTCGAGCCGTGGCTCGGGTCGCTGAGGGCGGCGCTCGGCGACGCGCCCGACGCGCCAGCCGCCTCCGCCACGTCCTGACCTGACATCACCGGCTCGCGGTGCGCGGTGGCGGCGCGCCGGAGTAGTACGCGGCCGGGTCGGTCGTGCGCAGAAAGGCGGCCGCCTTGGCGTCGTTCGACTCGGCGGGTATTGCGGTGGCCTTCGCGTTCGGCAACGGCACCACTTTGCGGAAGCCGCCCCACAGTGCGGTCGGCCCCGGGCCGAAATTTCGCTGCGGGTTCTGCGCCCGGCGCGCGTCCATCCAAACGCTCCCAGTGAGCAGATCCTGCGCCAGGAGGTCGAGCGTCGTGTCGACCGCCTGCCGGGCGTGCAGCACCTTGATGAGCGTCTGCGCCTGCAGGTCCTCGACGGTGCTGACGATCGCGGCGCCGAAAGGCGCCACGGGGTTGGTGAGGCTCTGGATCTCCTGCTGAAGCGCGACCGGGTAGTAGCCGCCGGTCCACTGCGGGCCGTTCGGCAGAACTTCCGAGAGCTTCACCACCGTGAAGAACGGGTTGCTGAAGCGGTCGATGCGCAACATCACCGCGATGTCCATGTTGGCCAGCGCGATGACGAAGTTCTCCAGCTTGTTCGCCATGGGATAGGGGTCCCAGTTCGCGTTCGAGACGATGTAGCCGTGCTGGCCGTGGCTGAGCGGTCCGCCCTTGACGTAGAAGCGCATCAGCTGGGCACTGGCGAGCTCCCACGAATCCCCGGGCGAGATCCCCACGTGCACGGCGGGGTTGTGGTCGGATGAGTTCGCCTGGAAGAGCACCGCCTCATTGAGCGCCGACCACTCCTCCCAGGCAGCGGCCTGGCGGATCGAGGATGCGCGCAGGCTCTCGGGGTCCTGGATGATGCGCGTCGGGTCGGCGTCGAAGAGGTAGCTGCCCTTCAGCATGTCGAGTACCCGGGCGGCGTCCCAGTTCAGCCACGCGCCCGGGCGGTCGCGCTGCACCACGAGACTGAGCGGTGTGATGCTGGAATTCATGCCATCGAGGTCCATGGCGTAGATCAGGTCGGCCCACTCGAGCGCTCGTCGGGCATCGTTAACAACGAGTGCCGCCTGCCCCGTCGCGTAGGCATCACTGCTGGTGAGAGCGTTGTCGTCCGCACCGAAGGGTTGAATCGGCTTCAGCCCCGCCTGCGCTAGGGCCTTCGCCGCGGGCATGCGCACGCCGCGGAAATAAGCCTCCCCTGCTCCGACCATGGCGGCGCCGAGGTTCGAGAGTTGCGCGAGGTCGCCCTCGCCGAGCGTGCCGCGCGACTGGACGACTGGGGTGATGCGCTGGTTGAGCAGATCGAGGAGCATCTGCGCGAGCTGCGGGCTCGGCGCATTGAAGGTCATGCCGTTGGCGCGCACCACCATCATCGCCCGCACGATCTCCTCGGAGGCAACCTCCGGACCGTAGCCCCACAGGGCACCACCGCGAAAGTTCGCAAGCTGTGCCTGCTCGATCTTCGGCTTGTTGACGGCCGAGGTGGCGTCGCCTTCGAACATCACGACTTCGCGCTGATCGCCCGCCCCGCGGTTGAACCAGTAGACCGGCACGCCCTCGGCGGCCGCTTCGAGCAGCAGACCGTAGTTTTCCTGCTCCCGCTGCCGCGCCTCGGGGGCAAGTGCCACCTTGGCGCCGTAGCGCGCAACGGCGACGATCTGCTCGATCGTGAGATCGTGGCCGGTGAGCGTGATCGTCCGATCGGCCATCGACGGCGTGATCGGGGTGTAGGCGGGCGGAGCGCTCGCGGGCGAAGCGCTCGCCGGCGCCGCCTGCGCCGCGGTCGCGAGCAGAGTGAGCGCGCCAAGCGCCACGCAGCGGCCAATGCATCGATAGATAAGCATGCCGAGACCTCTTGGGGTCGCTGAGCCCTATTGATCGTGCGGCGGCGGTGGTCGCTGCGGGCCGAAAGCGGCCGCCGCCGTATTCCGGATGAACTGTGCCGCGAGAGCCGAGTCGGACTCGGCGCGCGGCTCATCCGGGTCGCGCGAGAGCGGTACCGTCCTGCGCAATGCCTGCCAGGCCGCGGTGGGCGCAGAGCCGAATTCTCTGGACGCATCCTGCGCCTTGCGCACGTCCATCCAGAAGGCGCCCGTCAGCAGATCGTATGCGAGCAGGTCGAAGGTGGCATCGACCGCCTGTCGGGTGCGATAGGCCTTGATGCGCGTTTGAGCCTGCAGATCCTCGACCGTCGAGACGAGCGCGGCGCCGCTCGGCGCGATGGGGTTGGTGAGGCTCTGGATTTCCTGCTGCAGATCGACCGGGGTATAGCCGTAGTCGCGCACCGACCCGGGCACCACCTTGAACACCTGCGCCGGGGTCACGACCGTGAAGAACGGATTGCCGAAGCGCTGGATCCTGAGTGAGACGGCGACGTCCATGTTGGCGAGTGCGATGACGAAGGCCTCGAGCTTGTTGGCGAGCGGATAGGGATCCCAGTTGGCGTTCGAGACGATGTAACCGTGCTTGCCGTGACTGAGCTCGCCGCCCTTGACGTAATACTTCGTGAGCTGCGGCGTCGCGAGCTCCCACGAGTCGGCGGGCGTGAGGTCGGTCCGCACCGCGGGGTTGTGGTCCGAGGAGTTCATCTGCAGGACCACGGCGTCGCGCAACGCCGCCCACTCTTCCCATGCCGAGGCCTGGCGGATGGAGGATGCCCGCAGGCTCTCCGGGTCCTGGATGATGCGCTGCGGGTCGTCATTGAAGAGATAGCTGCCTTTCAACATCCCGAGCACGCTCGCGGCATCCCAGTTGAGCCACCGGAACGGCCGGTCGCGCTGCACGATCGCGCTCAACGGCGTGACGCTCGAGTTCATGCCGTTGAGGTCCATGGCATAGATCAGATCCGCCCACTCGAGCGCACGCCTGGCGTCCTCGACCGCGAGCGCCGCGATTCCCGTCGCGTAGGCATCGCTGCTGATGAGCGCGCTCGTGTCGGCGCCGAAGGGCTCGATCGGCTTGAGTCCCGCCTTGGCGAGCGCCGCGTCCGCGCCCATGCGCGTGCCCTCGTAGTAGGCCTCGCCCGCGCCCACCAGGGTCGCTGCGACGTTGGACAGTTGCGCGAGATCGCCCTCGCCCACCGTGCCTCGCGAGCGCACGACCGGCGTGATCCGGTGGTTGAGCAGCTCGATGAGCATCTGCGCGAGCTGCGGGCTCGGCGCATTGTGGGTCATGGCGTTGGCGCGCACGACGAGCATCGCGCGCACGATCTCCTCCTGCGACACCTCGGGCCCCAACCCCACCACCGCGCCATGCCGGAAGGCACGCAGCTGGCTGCGACTCAGGTAGGTGCGGTTCTCGGGCGTCGTCGGATCCCCGGAAAACGTGACCGTCTCGCGCTGATCACCCGCCCCGCGGTTGAAGCCGTACACCGCCACGCCCTCGGCGGCCGCCTCGAGCAGCAGCCCGTAGTTGTCGCTCGCGCGCGCTCGTGCCTCGGGGCTGAGTGCCACCTTGGCACCGTACCGCGCCACCTCGACCACCTCGCCGGGGGTGAGTTGCTCACCGGTGAGCGTGATGGTGTGGCCGGCCATCGTCGGCGCGATCGGCGTGTAGGCGGGAGAGCTCGCACCAACGGGCGGCATCGCGCCCGCGAGCAGAGCAGCGAGGGCAAGGAGCGCGGCGGGTTTCAGGGTGGCGTGCATGCTGCGGAGCGTGCGTCCTCTCGCCGCGCTAGTGCTGCGCTCCCGACTGCGAGGCGATCGACTGTCCGTCGGTTTGCGGCATCGGCGGACCGCCGGAATAGAACGCGGTGGCGGGCGTGTCCTTGAGGAACTCGTAGGCCACTGCGCCGTACGGGATGTCGGGTCGGGCATCGGGATCCTGCTGCCACGGAATCTTCTTGCGCAACGCGCTCCAGGCTGCCGTCGGTCCCGCGGCGAACTCCCGTCCCGGGTCCTGAGCCTTGCGCACATCCAGCCAGTAGGTCGCCGTGAGGAGGTCGTAAGCGAGCAGCTGCAGCGTGAGATCGACGACCTGGCGCCCGCGTGTTGCCTTGAGCCGGCTCAGCGCCTCGAGATCTGCGACGCCGAAATCCGTCGCGTTGCCCTCGGCAGCGACCGCATGCGCGTCGTTCTGGATCTCGGCCCATACGTCCATGAACGCGAAGTAGGGCTCGAGCATCGCCGGCGAGCGGCGCAGCTGCTCGGGCGTGAGGACGTCCTTCGGGTAAATGCCGGTGAAGAAAGCGGTGGGCCCGCGGTCGCTGAAGCGCTCGATGCGCTGCGCGACCGCGGCGTCGAGATTCGCCATCGCGATGGTGTAGGCCTCGATCGCGTTGGTCATGGGGTAGGGATCCCAGTTGGCGGTCGAGATGATGTAACCGTGGCGGCCATGGCTCGCCGGGCCGCCCTTCACGTAGTACTTCATGAACTGCGGTGTGGCGAGCTCCCAGGAGTCGCTCGGCGAGGCATCGAGAAGGATCACCGGGTTCTGCTCGCCGGAGTTGATCTGCACCAGCACGTTATCGCGCAGCGCCGCCCACGCCTGCCAGGCGGAGCCGCCACGGATGTGCGAGGCGCGCAGGCTCTCGGGATCCTGGAGGATGCGCTTGGGATCGTCCTCGAAGAGGTAACTGCCCTTCAGCATGTCGAGAACCCGTGCCGCATCCCACGCCACCCATTTGAACGGCCGCTTCTCCTGCGCGCGCGAGGCGAGCGGTGTCACGCTGGAGTTCATGCCGAGCTTGTCCATCGCGTGAATGAGATCGCACCACTCGAGAGCCTCCTTGCCGTCGGCCACGAGCAGCGCGGCGAGCGCGTCCGCGTACGCGTTGCTGGTGCCGCCGCCGATCTCGGTGCTGAGGGGTTTCAGCCCGGCCCGCTTCAGCGCCTCGGCCGCACTCATGCGCACTCCCCGATACCAGGCATCGCCCCGCCCGACCATGGTCGCGAGGAAGTTGCTGGTCACGAACAGGTCGCCCTCGCCGAGCGTGCCGCGCGAATACATCACGGGCGTCACGCGCCGGTTCAGCAGCTCGACGAGCAGCTGCATGAACTCCGGGTTCGCGGCCTCGAAGGGAACCGAGTTGGCACGAATCACGAGGAAGGCGCGGATCAGGTCCTCGTCGGCGATCTCCGGCAAGACTCCCTCGCGCGCCCCGGAGCGCGCCCGGTCGAGTTGCGTCGCCTCGCTGCGCGAGACGTGCACCTCGCGCTGCGCGCCGGCGCCACGGTTGACGCCGTAGACCGCCACGTTCTCGGCGGCGGCTTCGGCGCGCAGCTCGCCGCCGGCCACGGCGCGCTCGATCGCTTCCGGGCTGTAGCGCACGTGCGCTCCGTGGCGCGCGACGGCAACCACCTCCTCGATCGTGAGGTCGTGGCCGGTGAGCGTGATGACGGTCGACTCGGCGTCGGCCTTGATCGGATGAAAGTCAACGGCGAGGACCGGCGCATCGACGAGCGCGGCGAAGACCAATCCGAGCCCAGGCAGGGTTAGACGCAGCACGCTCGGCCCCCCGACATGCAAGTGTCGCGCGAGTCGCGATGAGGTGTGATCCCGAATATGCCAGCGTATTTCGCCTCAGGCAACTTATTTGTCCTCCACGCAACGCGTGTCGTCCTGCAGATCCGCCGCAGGAATGTGGCAGCGGATCGAGTGGCCCGGCTCGGCGCCGGGATGCAGCGGCGGCTCCAGCTGCTCGCAAATGGACCCGAGTTTGCGCGCGCAGCGCGTGTGGAAGACGCAGCCGCCGGGGGCGCGCATGGCGCTCGGGATCTCGCCGGCGAGCCGCGCGCGATGGCCGCTGCCATCGTTGAAGCCCGGCGCGACCGACAGCAATGCTGCCGTGTAGGGATGATGCGGTCCGGAGAAGACCCGTTCGGCGGGGCCGATCTCCAGCAGTCGCCCGAGATAGAGCACGGCAATGCGATCGGACACATAGCGCACGCTCGCCAGGTCGTGCGAGATGAAGAGGTAGCTCACCCCGTGCGTTGCCTGCAGCTCCGTGAGTAGGTTGAGAATCGCCGACTGCACCGAGACATCGAGGGCGGAGGTGGGCTCATCGCACACCACGATCCGCGGCTCGCCGCCGAAGGCGCGCGCGACGGCGACGCGCTGCTTCGCACCGCCCGAGAGCTCACGCGGCCGCAACTCCAGGTGGCGCTCGTCGAGCTTGACCGAGCGCAGCAGCTCGAGCAGCCGGCTCGGTCGCCCCCGCTTCGGAACGCGCCCGAGCCTCACCAGGACGCGTCCGATGAGGCGGCGGACGGTGTGCGAGCGGTTGAGCGCGGAATCCGGGTTCTGAAAAACGATCTGCAGGGATTTCAGCTGCTCGGGCCGGCGGGCATGGCTCGAGCCCGCGAGCGCTGCGCCCGCCAGTTGCAGCGCACCGCCTTCGTCCGGTGTCAGGAGGCCCAGGAGGACCCGGGCGAGTGTGGTCTTGCCGCTGCCGGATTCTCCCACGAGGCCCAGTGTCTCGCCCGCCCAGAGCGAAAGGGATACATCGTGCAGGGCACGAACCGGGTGACGCGCGCTGCCGAAGGTCTTGCTCACACCGATGGCCTGCAACAGGGGCGGTGCGGTGCGATCGATGGTGGCCGCCGCCGGCAGCTGCGCGGGCGTCGCGCGGGGAAGCGACTGCGCCCGCTCAAAGTGATGGCAGCGGCTCGAGTGGCGACCGGGCGCATACCATCCCGGTGCAGTGCTGCGGCATCGGTCATCAGCCAATTCGCAGCGCGGCGCGAACGGGCAGCCCGGAGCGAGGTCTCCCGGCGCGGGTGGCAACCCCGCGATGCTGTCGAGCCGGGAGCGATCCTTGGTATGCCCGGGGAGCGGCAGGCAGCGCAGCAGGCCCACGGTGTAAGGGTGGCGCGGATCGCGGAAGACTTCCGCTACCGGTCCTTCTTCCACCAGTGCGCCCGCGTAGAGCACGCCGACGCGATCGCACATCCGCGAGATCAGCGCGAGGTCATGGCTGATGAACAGGATGGACGTCGCCCGCTCGCGGCGCAGCTCACCGATCAGATCGAGAATCTCCGCTTCCACCGTCGCATCGAGGCCGGTGGTCGGCTCATCCAGCACCAGGAGCCTTGGGGCGATGGCGAGCGCCATCGCGATCACGACGCGCTGCTGCATGCCGCCGGATATCTGGTGCGGATAGCGATCGAGCACGGATTCGTGATCGGCGATGCGAACGCGCTCGAGCATGGCGGCCGCCGCCGCTCTCGCCTGGTGCGCGCTCGAGCCCCGGGCGCGGAAGATCTCCGCGATCTGCGTGCCGATGCGCAGGCACGGATTCAGCGCGCTCGAGGGATCCTGGTAGACCATCGCGATCGTCGTGGCGCGCAGCCGGCGCAACTCCTCGTGGCCGAGCGCCAGCACGTCGCGTCCGCAGATGAGAATCCGGCCGCGCACGACCCGTGCGTTGCGCGGCAGGTAGCGGGCGATCGCGAGCGCGATGGAGGTCTTGCCGGAGCCGGACTCGCCCACCAACCCATAGGATTCCGCCGGCGCGATGCGCAGGCTCACCGCGCGCAGCACGGGCAGATCGCGGCCGCGCCAACGGTAGACAAGGTCGAGATTCTCGACACTGAGCGCGTCTGACTCGGGGCTCATGCGTTGAGCGCGCGGTGGATGCCGTCGGCGGCCAGATTGACCGCGATGACGAGCGAGGAAATGGCGAGCGTGTTGAAGAGCGCCGGCCACCAGATGCCGCCGTTGATCAGGCCGTAGCTCTCGGAGACCGCGAGTCCCCAGTCGGGCGAGGGCGGCTGGATGCCGAAGCCGATGAAGCTGAGCGTCGCAACGGCGAATACCGCATAGCCGAGACGCACCGTGGCTTCCACGAGGATCGGTGGCGCGACATTCGGCAGGATCTCGCTGAAGAGGATCCAGAGTGTCGACTCGTTGCGCAGCCGCGCGGCGGCGACGTAGTCGAGATCGCGCTCGCTGAGCACCGCGGCGCGCACCGTTCGCGCGATGAGCGGCGCGAATATGACACCCACGACGAGGATCACCGTCGCGGTCGAGGGGCCGATGGCGGTCAGAGCCAGGAGCGCGATGATCACCAGCGGCAAGGCCAGCACGGCGTCGATCGTCCGGCTGATCAGCTCATCGACCACGCCGCGGAAATAGCCGGCGAGGAGGCCGAGCAGCACACCGAGCACGAGCCCGAGTCCGGTCGCGAGCGGCGCGACCGTCAGCACGTCGCGCGAGCCGACCATCACACGCGAGAGCACATCGCGCCCCAGCTGATCCGTGCCGAACCAGTGAGCGGCGCTCGGCGGACGGAGCGCACTAAGAATGTCGTCGGCGAAGGGGTCGAACGGCGCCACCAGCCTGCCGAAGAGCGCGCATGCGGTCCAGAAAACGATGATCAGCACACCGGTGAGGAAACCGCCCGAGCGCAGCAGCGCCCGCCAGCGCCCGCTCATGCGGAGGCTCCCAGGCGGATGCGCGGGTTGAGCAGCGCATACAGCAGGTCGGCAAGGAGGCCCGTCACTATGAAGATGACTCCCACCGTCAGTACGCCTGCCTCGAGCATCGGGAAATCCTTGTCGCGCGCGGCGGCGTAGATCAGGCTGCCGATACCGGGATAGCGGAACAGTGTTTCCACGACCACGAGTCCCCCGAGGAGATATCCCGTCTGAGTGGCCGTGACCGTGATCGCGGGCAACAAGGCGTTGCGCAGCACGTGGCGCCACAGCACAACCCGAGGCGTGAGTCCCTTGAGGACGGCGGTACGAGTGTAGTCGGCGGCGAGCGCCTCCAGTGTGCCTGCCCGCATCATCCGCGCCAGATAACCGAACAGCACCAGCGTGAGCGGCAGGGACGGCAGCACCAGGTGGTAGAGCTGAGTGGCGATTCCGGCCCCGGCCGGCCAGACCGCGCTGACGGGCAGCACTTTCAGCCAGACGCCGAAGACCAGTATCAGCACGATGCCGGTGGCGAATTCCGGCAGGCTCGCCGCCCAAGTGCCGATGACGGTGATGACCCGATCGGCCGCACGGCCGGCGTGCAGTGCAGCCCAGACTCCGGCCGCGAGACTCACGGGCACGGTGAGCACGAACGCCACCGCCCCGAGCTTCACGGAGGCGGCGAGAGCGCTCACGATGAAAGGCGCGACCGGGGCGCGGTAAGCGTACGAGCGGCTCATGTCGCCGGCCACGAAATGGCTGACCCAGTCCCAGTACCGGACCGCGAGCGGCCGATCGAGCCCGAGCTGGTGATCGAGATTGGCCACGCTGCGCGCATCCGCAAGTGGCCCGAGAATCGCGCGCCCGACATCGCCGGGGAGCAGCTGGCCCGCGGCGAATACCAGCACGCTGAGGAGCCACAGCGTCGCAACCGCCAGCGCGGCACGCCTGGCGATGAGTGCGCCGACCCCCACCGCCGTCTCAGTAGTAGCCGTGGGAAGATGCGGTGACGGGCCGCGGCTGCTCGACGCCATCGACGAGAATGCGCTCGACGAACTCGTGGTAGAAGCAGACGAGCCCCTTGATGCGCGCCGCCTCGTGTACCGGGTCCGGGTAGTACCAGACCAGGTTCTCGTGGCGCTTGCCGTTGACGGTCAGATGGTAATAGCTGGCGATGCCCTTGTAGGGGCAGCGGGAGATGTAGCGGCTCGGACTCAACATGTCGAGCCGTGTGTCCGCGATCGGCAGATAGTGGCGCGTCGGCATCCCCGTCTCGAAAAGAAAGATGCCGCGCCGCGAATCGGCGACGATCTCGCCGTCGACGAACACCTGAACGTGGCGCGAGGAGGGCAGGCAATCGATGCGGCGGAACGGGTCGCGCGCATGCACGAAGACCTCTTCGTCCTCCTCGTACCAGTGGTTGATCTTGTTCCAATAGAACGCCATGTAGTCGGCGATCGGCGGACAGCTGGCGATCGGCTCGAGATAGCGCCAGCCGACATCCTCGACCAGCGTGATGCCGGTGTTCAGCGAGTAGTGCGTCGCCACGCCCTTGAACGGCGACTCGGTGCGCGTGACGCTCGGCATCAGGAAGCTCTGCTGTACGTCTTTGATCGGAAAGTAATAGACGGGCAGGTGATCGGACTCGTACAGGATGAGGCTGTCGACGGTGTCCGCCACGGTGATATCCCCGACCTCGATCCGCAGCCGCTTGGGCGATGGCATCACGAACACCACGTAACCGGGCTCGGAGGGGTATTGCTGGATCGCATCGAGAATCGGGAAATGCGGCCCGCGGCCGCGTAACTGGGGCTTGCGCATGGGATTAGCCTAGCTCCGGGTGGCCTGTGGGTGCAGCAAGAGCGGCTGGGCTGCGGTAGACGCGATCGAGCAACAGGCCGGCGGCGATCGGCGGCAGGCCGTTCACGTCCTTGCGGATCGGGACCAGGAGGTCCGGAAAGTAACTGATGATCAGCGGCGTCTCTTCGAGCAGAAGTCGCTGTATCTCCCCGGCCACGCTGCGCTGGGTCTGCAGGTCGAGCGCTCTCACGTAACGCGGGACGAGCGCGTCGTAAGCGGCATTGCTGAAGTGCGCCGCGTTCCAGCTGCCGTGGCTGGCGAGTGAGTTCTCGAGCAACGTGTTGGGCACGCCCCGGTGCGCGTAGTCGGTGATGCCGAGCGGGCTGTCGAGCCAGTCGGATTGCCCGGGGACGGACTTGCCGTAGTAGAGCGCCTGGGTCTCGAGCGTGAGGCCCATCCGGATGTCGAGCGCGCGGGCAAAGTTCTGGACGAGCTGCGCGTACTCGGGAATGTCGGTGTAGCGCTCGGTGGTGAGCGTGATGTCGAAACCCCGGGCGTAGCCCGCCGCCTCCATGAGCTGCCGCGCCCGCGAGAGATCCTGGGCGCGCTGCGGCACGGTCGGGTCGGTCGAGGGATAGGCGGGCGAGAACGGACTGTCGTTTCCCATCGCGCCCATTCCGCGGCACAGCCCGTCCAGGAGCTTGCGGCGGTCGAGACCGAGAGCCAGCGCCTGCCGCACGCGCTTGTCCGCGAACGGTGGCCGGTCGCAGCGCATGTGCAGCTGACGGTGATTGGCCGAGCGCACGCGAATGATGCGGATGTCCGGGTTGCTCTGAATGGCCGGCGTCATGACCACCGGGATCGCATCGAGCAGATCGACCTCGCCGGCCTGGAGCGCAATGAGGCGCGGCTGGATGTCGCCGTAGAACTTGAACTCGATGCGATCGGGCAGCGCCTTCGCTCCCCAGTAATCCGGATTGCGCACGAGGGATGCGCCTTCGCGCGGCCGATAGCTCTCCATCCGGAAGGGTCCCGTTCCCTGGAAGTGCCGCTCGTAGTCGCCGCCCGCATCGGCGGGGAGGATCGCGGCGTTGTAATTGTCGATCGAGACAGCGTAGGGAAAGTTACCGCTCGGCGCATCGAGGTGGAACGCGACCGTATGGTCGTCGATGCGACGCGTGCCGCCCTTCGACAGCAGACCCTTGAAGACCGACAGGGCATTCGATGCGCCGCCGGGGTCCGACAGACGATCGAAGGTCGCGACCACATCCGCCGCGGTCATCTCACGGCCGTCGTGAAAACGAACTCCGCGCCGCAGTTTGAACGTCCATACGCTGCCGTCCGTGTTGTGGGACCAGCTCTCCGCCAGCACCGGCTTCAGCGTCAGGTCGGGCTGCGTGATGCAGAGGAACTCGGCCACCTGGAATATCAGCTGGTAGCTGCCGCTGTCGTTGACGAGCAGCGGGTCGATGGCGCCGTGCGGCATGGCAACGCCCGCTCGCACACTGCCGCCGCGCACCCCCTGCCCCGCGGCCGGCGGCGCGGCGAGCCCGAGGCCCGCCGCGGCGGCCAGAGCGTCGAGTAACGCCAGCCCCACACCTAACCGGCTGCCGTGCTGCAGAAACGTGCGCCGATCGATTCGCCGCGCCTGCAGCTCATCGAGCAGCGCGTTCTCCGTCTCGCCGAGCCGGCGCCGGGCTCCCTCGATCAATCCCTTGCGCCGGCTCACATGGCGCTACTTGCCCTGCGAGAACCTGTAGTCGAACCGGATGCCGAGCACGCGTGGGCGGATCGGCGTCTCGGCGAGAACGAACTGCGCGCTGTTGATCTCTGTCGGTGTGTTGACGTTGGTGAAGTTCTGGGCGTAGATCTGCACGCCCCATGGCCCCTTGTCGACTCCCGCCCAGGCGTCGTAGGTCGTCATCGCCGGTATGTCGTAAGAGACCACATAGCCGGTGGCCGTCACCATGTGCCCCTGATGCTGGGCGCCGGCCATCACGTACCAGCCGTAATCGCCCATCACCCAGTCGTAGCGCACGCGGCCGGTGAAGTTGAAGGGCGGCGAATAAGCGGTCGGGCTCCCGACCGGCCCGTACGGGTTCGGAATCGAGGTGATGGGCTGGCCGTAGGACGGCGCACTCAGGGGATTCTTGAGCAGGTCGGGATTGTTCGCAATGAGGTACGGTGAGTTGGTCTGCTCCGTGCTGTTCCAGGCCGAGGTGAGCTGCACGGTGAGGCCCTGCGTCACGCGCGCATCGAGGGTGAGCTCGATACCCTTCACGCGGTAGCTCGGCCCGTTGGTGGCGAAGGCGAGATTGCCGAGGCCGCCCTGCGGATCGAAGAAGCCCGTCTGGGCGTTGTCCCAGTTCATCTTGTAGAGCGCGCCGTTGAACAGCACGTGGTTCTCGAGCCACGTGGTCTTCCAGCCGACCTCGTTGTTGGTCACGTTGTCCGGGGAGGTGGTGGCCGGCACGCAGTAAAGGTTAATGCCCTGCATGTCCTTGAGATGGCACGAGGTCGAGCGATTGAACGTACCGGCGCGGAATCCCTGCGAATAGGTGTAATACACCATGACATCCGGCGTCACGTGCCAGGTGATGTTGCCGCGGCCGCGGTTGCCGGTGTTGGTTTCCTCGGTCGTTCGCAGGGCGAAGTTGGTGCCGCTCTGGCCCATGCAAGGCCCGAAATACGTTGTCGGTCCCGGTGGACCATAAGGGCCCCCGACCTTGCAGTAGAAGCTGCCGACATCGCCGCCGGTCTCGTTGCTGTCGTACTTGAAATGACGAATGCCGCCGCTGATCGTCAGCACCTTCGGGATGATGTCGAAGTCGATCGAGGCGAACTCCGCGAGCTGCTTGTAGCCGCGCTCGACGTCGTCGAAGAAGCCGGTCGGCGGGAGCGGGTTGAACTCGGGTGACCCCGGCCACGGCGTGAGGGCCAGCATGCAGTGGTTGTCGAGCCCGGTCGGGGAGCACAGCGGCACCGTCACGTACGTCCACTGTGTCTGATCGGTGATGCTGTATTTTTCCCAGAAGACGCCCACCAGCCCGCGAATGCGCCAGTCGTCCGGTGTGCTGAATCGCAGCTCCTGCTGGTTGTGCGTGTTGCGCAGGTTCTCCCGCCAGATGGTGCTTGGCGTGTAGCACGCACCGTCTGCCGGGTTCTTCGAATAACCCGCGCACTGGTAGTAGAAGCCGTAGACGCCGCGCGCATAGTTCGTGTAGTCCTGCACCTGTTCGACGTTGCGCACCAGGTAGGATCCGGCGTAAACCATCTTCACATCGCCAATGTGTCCATTGACGACCAGCGAGGTGTTCTCGAACTTGTCCTTGTTGAACGAGGGGTTGAATATGTTCACCGACAGCGGCGGCAGCGGATATTTGCCGATGGGCGCGCCCTTGGGGTCGAACGTCGTGCCTTCGGAGCCGTAGGGCATCTGGTAGAAGACCCCCTCGGCGTCGATGTTCTGGTAGCTCTGGGTGAGCAGCGCGTCCCAGGCGTCGTTGATCTTCCACAGGAGCGATGCCCGCATACCCGTGTAGGTCACGGGGTTGATGGCATTCGCCACCATGTTGTAATTGTTGATCACCGGGCTGTTCTTGGGAATCACACCGCCGTTGTAGCCGACAGCGCCCTCATCCGTGGGGAGTCGCGTAAAAGTGCTCGGCAGGTTGTTGATGTAGCCGCCCTGGCGGTCGCTGTAGATGACGCCGCGGATGGCGAGATGCTCGTCGATGAGCGGCACATTGAGCACCGCGGTGACGGCGGTATTCGGATCCCCGTGAGCGGTCGTTCCGTAGCTCGCCGAGACGCTGCCCTCGGTCACATCGATCTTCGGCTTGTTCGTGATGTAACGCAGCACGCCGGCGAGGGCGCCGCCGCCGAAGAGCGTCCCCTGCGGGCCCTCGAGCACCTCGATGCGGTCGAGGTCGGCTGCGTAGATATCGAGGTTGCGTCCCGGCAGCTGTCCCGACTGCTCATCGAGATAGATCGCAACCGCCGGAAAGGCGCCGGTCGTGCCGCCGCCCTGATTGCCACCGCCGCCGACGCTCAGGCCGCGCATGAAGATCTCGCCCTGCGCCGGCCCATTGGTCGACTGGGTGACATTCGGCAAGTATTTGATGAACTGGTCGAACGTCTGGACGTTCAGCTGTTTGAGCGTGTCGCTGGTGAGTGCCTGGATCGTGATCGGCACGTCCTGGATGTTCTCCGCGCGACGCTGGGCTGTCACGATGACTTCGCCGAGACCGCCGGACTCCGTCGCAGCGGCCTCGCCGGTGGGCCCGGCGTCGGCAAGCGCGTGGGCCGCATGCGCACTCAGAATGGTCGCGACGGCTCTGGAAACTTTGCGATTCATTTTCGACCCCCCCCGGGTTCTTAGTTCGAAGCGCCGTATCCCCCTAATCCACTGCCCCGGATCGAGCCACTGTGAAGCGATCACGCACGACCACAGGCATCACGGTGAGAAAACACTAGCTTCTGCCCGCGCGGTATGCAAGGTGGGGGTGGTCCGACCACTCGCCGATCAGCGAGCGCCGCGCTCGAAGATCACTTCGCCGGCGACGATGGTCATGTCGACGGCCACGCTGTGGATCGCGAGCGGCGGGGTCTCGAACATATTCCGGCCGAGGACCGCGAGATCCGCGGCCTTCCCGGCCTCCAGTGACCCGCGCGATCGCTCATCGTGCAGCAGATAGGCGCCGGCGCTCGTGTACGCGACGATCGCCTGCTCGAGAGAGACGCGCTCCTCGGGTTTCCAGGCGTGGTCCTGCTGACCCTTCAGGTCCCTGCCTCCGGGATAGCGATGCGTAATCGCAGTCTCGAGCCCCTCGAGCGGCGAGACGCCGGTAACCGGCCAGTCCGAGCCCCACACCAGGACCACGCCCGCCTCGAGGAGCGTCCGGGTCCGGTAGAGCTCGCCGAACCGCTCGGAACCGAAGAGACGCGGTGCGAAGATCGTCTCCCACGGGTCGTCCAGGCTCCACAGGGGAGTCATGTTGGCCACTACGCCGAGCGTGCGGAAGCGAGCGATATCGGCATCCGCGATGAGTCCGAGGTGGGCGAGCGTGCCACGATTGTCGCGAAAGCCGTTCTCGCGGCGCGCTGCCGCGAATGCATCGAGTCCCGCGTGCACCGCGCCATCGCCGATCGCATGCATGTGCACCTGGAATCCCGCGGCGTCGAGGCGCGTCACCAGGCGGTTGAGCCGCTCGGCCTCGACGAACAGCTTTCCGCTGCCGAACCTGCCCGGCTCGTCGCTGTAGGGTTGCAGCAGCACGACCGTGTGGGAGCCGTAGGCGCCATCGAGGAAGATCTTGACGCACCCGGCCTTAAGCCGCCGCCCGGCGAGCGCGGTACGCTGCGCCTCGAACTCACGGATCTGCGCATCGTCGTCCTTCCTCGGGCGGTAGAGCTGGCAGAGACAGACGCGCTGGCGGAGCTTCCCCGCCCGATCGAGCGTCTGATAGGCGCGCTGAATATCGGCGTCCGCTGCCGCGTCCTCGAGCGCGGTAATGCCGAGCCGGGCCATCTGCTCGAGCGCAGCAGAAAGATTCACGACCCGCTCCTCGGGGGTCGGCGGCGGAACTACGGAGCGGACGAGCTCCTGAGCCTCTTCCTGCAGGGCGCCGGTCGGCTCCCCCTGGGCGTTGCGCTCGATGCGTCCGTTCAGCGGATCGGGGGTCGCGGCAGTGATGTGAGCTGCGGCGAGCGCGCGCGAATTAGCCCACCCCTCGTGCCCTGAATTGTCGACCAGGAAGGCCGGGCGGTCGGGGACAACTGCATCGAGCATCTCCCGGCTCGGCTGTCCGCTCGGCAGAAATGCCGACTCATCCCAACCCTGCCCCAGGATCCAAGCCCTCTCGGGGTGTGCACGCGCGAACTGGCGGATGCGCTCGAGAACCTGCTCGCGCTGGATGAGCCCCTGAAGATCGAGCGTGTTGGCGGGATTCGGCGCATCCGCGGGATGGACATGGGAGTCCTGGAAGCCCGGCAGCAACATGCGGTGATCGAGGTCGATGAGGCGTGTACGTGGTCCGACCAGTTCACGTGCGCCCGCATCTGTGCCGACGTAACTGATGCGATCGCCCGTGACGGCGAGTGCGGTGGCCCAGCTGCGCGCCGCATCGACCGTGTAGACCGCACCGTTGATGAAGACGAGATCCGCCGGCGGCGCCGCGCCGCTCGTCGCGGCGTGGAGCGAGAGAGCGCAGGCGAGCAGGCGCAGCTTCATGTCGAAATCCCCGGCGCGAGTTGGAAATCGCGCTCGATTCTATGCGAGCATGTTTATGCGAGCACAGATTCAGCGCGCACACCACGAGTCCGGTTTCCGCAGTTCACGAGTTCATGGGAGAGGCGTCGATGAAACATCCTGCCGTCATTGCAGCGATCGTGTTTCTCAGTAGCGCGGTGGGCGCGGACCCGCTGAGCTCCGCCCCGACCGCCTATCATCCGATCGACTACAGCATGGCGGGGAAAGTCGTCACTCTCACGGGGTCCGACCTGACGATCGATCAGGTCATCGAGGTCGCGCGCCACGGGGCGAAGGTCGAGGTGACTGCGCAGGCGCGGCAGCGCGAGGCCGACAACTACGGTCTGCTCCTCGAGGCTGCGGCCGAGGGCATACCGGTGTACTGGTTCAACCGCGGCGCCGGCTCCCAGCGCGAGACGGTCATGTTTTCCGGTGACCCGCTGTCGCCGGAGAACAAGGCGTATCTCGAGAAGTCGCAACGGGCCCAATTCGGCGGTGGCGCGCTCAGGGGGTACCCGCCGGAAGTGTCGGACGAGGAGATCGTGCGCGCGATGATGGTCATCCGTGCTAACGGCATGACGCACAATGCGCCGAGCCCGCAGCTGGCGCAGATGCTGCTCGACCTCCTGAACCATCGCATCACCCCGGTCGTGCAGTCGCGCGGCACGCTCGGAGAAGGCGACCTCGCGCAGCTCGGCGACGTCGGTGCGACCATGGTCGGTGTCGGCGAAGCCTACTATCAGGGCAAGCGCATGCCGGCCGCCCAGGCGCTCGCCGCGGCGGGATTGAAGCCCCTGCAGCCTTTCGCCGCCGACACCAATGCGCTCACCAGCAGCAACGCCTATGCCACGGCGATTGCCGCCCTGGTAGTGAACGATGCGCGTGCCGCGCTCGAGTGGGCCGATCTGATCTACTCGATGGATCTCAACGCGATGAACTCGAGCATCACGCCCTTGAGTCTCGTGGTTCAGCGCGATCGGCCGTTCAAATGGTTGAACTGGGACGCCGCTCGCGTGCTCGGCATGTTGAAGGGCAGTTATCTCTTCAATGATGACCCGAAGCGCATCATCCAGGACCCTGAGAGCCTGCGCGCATCCTCCATCCGCGCAGCATCGGCATGGGAGGAGTGGGCTGCCCTGCGCGATGCCGTGGTCCTGCAGATGAATTCCTCGGATCACAACCCCGCGGTGCGCACCGACCTCTCGCCCGAGGACTCGTGGGAGCTCGCGACGCCACAGCTGCAGAAGTATTACGTCAAGGGCGGTGAGCACAGTCACGGCAAGCACGGTTACATCGTCTCGAACGCCAACTGGGACCCGTATCCGTTCGCCAACAAGCTCGAGTCCTTCGTCATCGCGCTCGCCAACATGGACATCACGGTGGAGCTGCGCATCGACCGCTTCAGCAATCCGTTCTTCACCGCTACCGATCCCGGGGCGGTGCTGGAGGTGCCGCCGGCCAACCGCATGGCGTTGTTCACCGTGAGCGGTGGCGGCTTCACCCCGGTCGATCTGCAGCAGGAAATCCAGAGCCTCACCAACCCCATCGCGCCGAGCGGCGCGGCGATCGTCTCCAACGTGGAGGACCTGCAGGCGCAGACACGCCTCAAAGCCTACCGGGCTCGGCACGCGGTCGACACGACGTTCGACCTCCTGGCGCATGATTTCCTCAACGCGGCGTTCTGGCTGGACGTGCGCAAGAAGCAGGATCCGGCGCGCGAGTTCGGCGCTGCCCCCACGGCCGCGTGGCAGGCGCTGCGCAAGCGGATTCCGCTCGACCTGAGTGGCAGCAAGGCGGCAGCGGAGTCGCCGCCCGTCGCCACCTCAGAGTTCATTCGCGAGACGCCCGCGGGTAGCTTCTATTCGAGTGGCGTGCCGATGCCCACCGGCGCGGAGACGGTCACGGGCGGCTCCGCAGGCCGGTAAGCGTCGCATGCGCACTCGTGCGAGCTGCGGGCTGACCCTCGGCGTCGCGCTTCTCGCGTTGCGTCTCGCTCCCGCGCACGCCGGCGCCGCCGAGATCCTCCCGCTGCGGGCATTCGAAGCCGCCCGCACGCTGGATGCGCCGGTGGCGAATGCCACATTCATTCCGGGTGCGGGGTCCGAGTCCGCGCCCGAATTCTCCGGCACACTCGCCTTGAGTCCGGCACCGCTGCAGATGCAGCCGCCGCTCGAGCAGCCGCTCATCATCGGTCGCGACGCGCGCACTTTCCCCGGGGTCCGCCTGGCGTTCTTCACTCTCGGCGACGTGCTCGTGCCGATCGAGCGGGGCGAGATGGTTCGCGAGAGCTCACCCGCAGCGACGCCGAGCTACTGGCGTGTCATCCCGCAGTTCGGGCGCGTCTGGCACGAGAAGGCGGACGGCGCCTGGTCACGCGCGGCTTTCCCGGTCATGCTGGTCAACGACACCGAGAATCACGCGCATCAGGGACTCGCCACCTTTCTCTATCGGCAGGGCGAGGTGACCGGGGTGATGGTGCAGTTCGTTCAGCAGACCGCGCCCTATCTCACCATGCACCTGCTGACGGCGTGGGGCTACGTGCCCGCGAAGCTCTCATCGATCGATGCGGGCCGGCTCGCATCCGAGCAGCAGGCGGCGAAAGCCGAGCTCGCCGACCGCTTGCCGGCGAAACCCTGGAGCGAGCTGCTGAAGACCGTGCCGCCGGGAGCGCTCGACGGATTTGGCGGCCCGCTCTATCCCAAATGGCGCGTCGCGGTGGCGCTGGTGCGCGGCGGCACTCTCTATTATCAGGACTCATCGACTCCATACGGCCCCTATCCGTATCCCCTCGAGATGCGGTTCGGCGTGCGCTCGGAGACCAAGAGTGTCATCGCCCCGCTCGCGCTGCTGCGCCTGGCGCAGGTCTACGGCCCCTGGGTTCTGACGCTCGACGTCGGCGATTACGTGCCGGGTCTCGACCCGAAGTGGCATCGCATTCGCTTCATCGATGCCGCCAACATGGCAACAGGCTTCGGCGGGACGGGCAGCCTCAAGACCCGCCCGAACGACATCTTCGACGGCTATCTCGGCGGCAACTACGACGCCTGGTACACCGCGCCCTCGCTCGCCGACAAGTTGCGGCAGATCAACGCCAATCTGCGGCCCTATCCCTGGCAGCCGGGCACGGTCATGCGTTACCGCGACCAGGACTACTTCGTGCTCGGCGTCGCGATCGACCGTTTCCTGAAGAGCGTGCGCGGACCGCAGGCCGATCTGTGGAGGATGGTGCAGACGGAGGTGCTCGAGCCGATCGGAATTCATCATGCGCCGGCGGTCCGCACCCTCGAGCCCGACGGCAGCGACGGGGTGGTGTGGTGCAACGCCGGCTACTACCCGACGCTCGATGACCTTGCCAAGATCGCCCTGCTCTATCAGACGCACGGCGAGCATGGCGGGCAACAGATCCTCAACCGCGAGATGACGACAGACCTGCTCGCGGGGCGCAATGCGCTCGAGAAGCGCGGCGACGCTTCCTTCGGGCCGCAAAAGGATATTGCGGACGAGACCGAGGAAGCCCGCTATCTCATGGGCTTTCACTTCATCCGCTACGTGAGCGCCAACGGCAAGGTCCATTACCTGCCGAGCATGCACGGCTCGGGCGACAACACCCTCATCATCTACCCGAACGGCATGATCTCCCTCGTCCAGGCAAAAGCCGCGCAGGAGAGGCTGAACGGCGAGAACCCGTGGTCGAACGAGGGACCGGTGACGATCCGCGCGGTGGAGCGCCTCGCTCCGTTCTGATCCGCTGCCGTTTTGCCAGCGCAGCCTCAGCCGCCGGATTCGAGCTGCGCGTAGTAAACGCGCGTCTCGTAGGGAAAGGCGACCACGCCGTGCTCGCTGAAGCGATCGAAGAGCGCGCGCAGACCCGCGAGCATGGGCTGGTGCTCAGGGTGCCCGGGCGCGGGTGCGTAGGATGAGGAGAGCAGCCGTCCCTCGAGCCCGGCGTAATCGAGCGTCTGAAGATTGGGGAAGCGCGCGATCTGCATCGCGCCGCCGAGGAACGCCTGCATGCTCGCCTCATCCGCGCGCCGCGCAGCGATCGTGGTGTATTCGGCCGCGTGGTGCCGCAGCAGCGCCTCGTACTCGCTGAGAAACGCGCCGGGCTGCGCCGGCCGCTCGTTCCACAGCAGCGCCGCAAAGCCACCCGCGCGAAGCACGCGCAGCGCCTCGGTGCGCGTGCGCGGCGCATCGAACCAGTGAAAGGCCTGAGCCGCGACCCAGAGATCGACGCTTTGCGGCAGCAGCGTGGTCGCCTCGGCCGTCGCAGCGACGCTGCGAAAACGCCGTTCCCCGCCGAGGTGCGCTTCGGCGGCCGCGCGCATGGCATCGTTCGGCTCGATGCCGATGACTTCCGCACCCCGCTCGAGAAGCTGCTCGCTGAGGATCCCCGTGCCGGAGCCGACATCGGCCACCACCGCGCCCGCGGTGAGCCCGCACCGTGTCGCGAGCACGTCGATGGCCGCCGGCGGATAACCCGGGCGGTAGCGCCGATAATGCTCCGCCCGACTGGAGAAGCGTTCCGTGGAACGCATCATGGCCAGCGCCGACGCTCGGCCGGAGGCCCGTGCGGCGCCTCGGGCTGTACTGGCGGGCAGGCGACACAGTCCATCTCAGCCGGGCCCCGGTCGTCTCTCCATAAAGGCATACGGACACGCTAGCGTATTCACGTGACAATCGCACCCAAGGAGCTCCCATGAGTGAGTCCTACAAACACATCGAGACGCAGCTGGTGCACGCAGGCGAGCCGCTGCCGCGCATCGCAGGCGCCGTGGAGATGCCGATCTTCCAGTCGGCGACCTTCGAATATACGGGCGAAGGCAGCTACCACGACATCCGCTACCTGCGGATCAACAACACCCCGAGCCAGCTCGCGCTCCACGCCAAGCTCGCAGCGCTCGAAGGGGGCGCCGCCGCACTCGTCACGGCGAGCGGCATGGCCGCCATCACCACGACGCTCCTTACGGTGCTCGCGCCCGGAGATCACCTGCTGGCACAGAGCGGGTTGTACGGCGGCACGCACGACCTCGTGAGCGGAGAGTTCCCGCGGCTCGGCATCGAGCGCGATTTCATCGACGCCGACCGGCGCGATTCCTGGGCGGCGCTGCTGCGCCCCAGGACCCGTGCCATCTATGTCGAGGCCATGACGAACCCGCTCCTGGAAGTCGCGGACCTGGAAGGGGTGGTGCAGTTCGCGCGCGAGCACCGCCTCGTCTCGATCATCGACAACACCTTCGCGACGCCGGTCAATTACCGGCCGCTCGCCGCAGGCTTCGATCTGTGCCTGCACAGCGCCACCAAGTATCTGAACGGCCACGCCGACATCGTCGCCGGCGCGGTCATCGGTGATGCCCCGACGATCGAGAGCATCCGTCACCGTGCCAACCACTTCGGCGGCTCGCTCGATCCGCACGCGGCTTTCCTGCTCAAGCGCGGGCTGAAGACGCTCGCGCTGCGGGTGCGATACCAGAACGACAGCAGCCAGCGCATTGCGCAGTTCCTCGAGTCCCACCCGGCGGTCGCGCGCGTGTACTACGCGGGCCTCGAGTCGCATCCGGGGCATGCGCGCGCGCGACGGCTGTTTGCCGGCTACGGTGGGGTACTCAGCTTCGAGCTCGAGGGGGGTGAGCGCCGTGCCGAGGAGTTCGCGCGGCGCGTGCGCATCCCGGCGGTTGCGCCGAGCCTCGGCGGTGTCCAGACACTGCTCACTCGCCCCGCGACCACCTCGCACGCCGGGCTCCCGCGCGAGGAGCGCTTGCGACTCGGCATCGCCGATGGCCTGCTGCGCCTGTCGGTCGGCATCGAAGCGACCGAGGATCTGATCGAGGACTTCCGCCAGGCGCTCGCCTGATGCGGACCGCCGAGGCAGCAGGCAGCACGGAAGCCCCGGCGCGCGCCGCGCCGGCCGCGGACGTTGCGCCCTGGCGTACGCCGGTCGAACTGACGTTGCTCGGTGCCATCTGGGGCGCCTCGTTCATGTTCATGCGGGTCGCCGCAGCCGACTTCGGGCCGTTTCCGCTCGTCGCCATGCGGCTGGCGTTCGGCGCATTGGTGCTGACACCCTTCCTGTGGCGCGCCCGCGCTCAGTTCACCGGAGTGCTGTGGTTGCGCATTGCCGGCATCGCCATGATGAATGCCACCGTGCCGCTGACGCTCTTCGCCTGGGCGGCGGAGCGGGCGCCCGCCGGCATCGGCGCCATCTCCAACGGCATGACCGTGATGTTCACGGCGCTCGTCGCTTTCGGGTTATTTGGGGAGCGCGTCGGCGCGCGGCGTCTCACAGGACTCATCATTGGGTTCGTCGGGGTAATCATCCTCGCCACTGGCAGAACTGCAGGGGTGAGCGTCGCACCGGCGGCGCTCGCCGGCACGGCGGCCTCGCTCTGCTACGGCATCGGCATCAATCTCGTGCGACGCTACCTGACGCCCTATCCTCCGGCTGCCATCGCGGCCGCGGCGCTCACGACCGGCGCCGTGCTCCTCGCGCCGCTCGCGGTCTGGAATTGGCCTCATCATCCGCTGCCGAGTGCTTCCTGGGTGAGCGCACTGCTCCTCGGCGTGGTGTGCACGGGCTTCGCTTTCGTACTCTATTACCGTCTGGTCGCGCGCATCGGCGCGCCGCGCACCTCGACGGTCACCTACCTGATACCCTTGTTCGGTGTGATCTGGGCGTGGTTGCTGCTGGGAGAGCCGCTGACGATGACGATGGCGATCGCCGGGGCCCTCATTCTCGCGGGAGTCGCCCTCAGCCAGCAGCGTGCACGGCGCGCTTGAATTCTTTTAAATCAAGGTGATGGGTGCAGGAGCAGAGCCGCGCGCTTGAATTTCCGAACCTGCTGAACGCTCGTGATCTGGGCGGCTATGCGACGACCGATGGCGCGCAGACGCGCTGGCGCTCGCTGCTGCGCGCCGACGATCTGTCGCAGCTGACCGAGCCCGGACTCCAGGCTCTCGCCGATTACGGCGTGCGCACCATCCTCGACCTGCGCTGGCCGCAGGAGGCAGAGCGGCACCCGAGCCCGGTGCCGGCGCGATTGCCACAGCTGCGCTACGCGCGCATCTCGCTCCTCACGCGCACCGAGGACGAGTGGCGGCTGCGCAGCCGCGATGCAGCCAAGGAGCTGTGGAAGTGCGAGGTGCTCGACCAGGTGCGCGCCGAGCTGCGCCACGTGCTCGGCTTCATTGCCGCTGCCCCGCCCGAACCGCTGCTGTTCCATTGTGTCGCGGGCAAGGACCGCACCGGTCTCATCGCGGCGCTGTTGCTGGCGCTGGCCGATGCCAGCCCCGCAGCGATCGCGCGCGACTACAGCGTGAGCGCGGAGAACCTGCGCGAGGGATATCTGCAACGCTACGCGGACACCGAGCGCGGGCGCATTCTCGAGGCCCTGCGTTGTCCCGAAGAAGGCGCGTACAACATGTTGGCGTTCCTCGAGAGCGCCGGCGGCGTGCGCCGCTATCTCGCGCAGATCGGTCTTTCGTCGCAGGAAATCGCACAGCTGCGCGCGCGATTGCGCGATTGATCCCGCCCCGGGGCGGCGGGAACGGCCGTCACGCTGAGGCCCATCGTCACGCTATTCACGAAACGTTCAGTGCCGGCTGCCCATACTCAACTCAGGCACCGGATGAACGGGCTCCCGAGTGGCCCCCTTTGATCAGCGCGGGCACCCATTAAAGCACGCTCGGATTTGAGCTCGATTCTCCGGTGCGCATCCCCTGCGGCGCATCCCTTCAGCTCTCCTCGTGCTCCAGCTATCCTCGTGCTCCGGCGCTTGCGCGCGCGAATGAGCATTTGCCATGAGCATCAGCGGTGGCTGCCTGTGCAAGGCGGTACGGTACACGATCAGCGCCGTCCCCATCGTCACCCGCGCCTGCTGGTGCCGGGTGTGTCAGTACATTGGCGCCGGCGGTGGCACCGTGAACGTGTGCTTCCCCTCCGACGCCGTCGCCGTGAGGGGCGAGCTGCGCGAATACCGCCGGGTGGCCGACAGTGGCAATCCCATGCTGAGGCGCTTCTGTCCGCAGTGCGGGACGCATGTCTTCACCAGCACCACGGCGCGGCCGCACCTGGTGTTCGTGCGTGCCGGCACCCTCGATGACCCTGAGCTGGCCCACCCCGCGATGACGATCTGGACCCGGAGCGCGCCGAGCTGGGCGTGCTTCGATGAGCGCATTCCCAAGGTGGAGGGGCAGCCGCCACCCGCCGCCTGAGGACCCGCTTGACGCCGGCCGCAACGCCAACAGTCCTCGCCTCGCCGGCTCGCGGCCTGCTGCGAGTCGTCGGGCTTGCCTTCGGGATAGCGGTGGTCGTCGGCGACACTATCGGTGTCGGCATCATGCGCACCGCTGGGCCGACCGCCGGCCGACTCGGGCAACCCGTACTCATCTATCTCGTCTGGCTGGGAGTCGGCATCTTCGTACTGATGGTCGCCAACACCCTCGCCGAGCTCGCCACAGCCCTGCCGCAGGCCGGCGGCCCCTACGTCTACGTGCACCGCGCCTTTGGTGACTACCTTGGCTTCGTGTCCGGCTGGGGCAGCGTCGTCGTACAGGTTTTGGCGGTCGGTTACCTGGCGATCGCGAGCAGTGAGTTTCTGACCGAGGTGTGGCCTCCCTTGGCGGGCCGCGAGACTCTGCTGGCGACCGCAACGATCGTGCTATTCGCCGCCCTCAATTCGCTCGGGCTGCGCGCCAGCAGCACGGCGCAGCAGCTGTTGAGTTTGCTGAAAGTACTGATGTTGGCGGCGCTGGTGGCGGCGGCCTTTACGTATTCGCGATCACCCGCGCAGATGTCCCACGCTGTCGCAGTCGTGGCTCCGGGTGTGGGCTTTGTCGCCATAGTGATGG
>Ga0306920_100000065_pt1 | contig 140729 bp, 121 predicted proteins | sample flu12Cox44000170_FD_204666 | JGI IMG/M metagenome (GOLD analysis project Ga0306920, IMG submission 204666) | Lab enrichment of tropical soil microbial communities from Luquillo Experimental Forest, Puerto Rico - flux4day.12C.oxic.44.000.170 (v2)... | ecosystem: Environmental > Terrestrial >...
GTGGAGGATTGCTGGTAGCCGTTCTTCCCGGGAACACCAGCCGCTGTTGTCCGGAATGCGGTCAGGTAGCAGCGGAGAACCGCAAGACACAAGCAAGGTTCGCCTGTGTTGCCTGTGGATTCCGAGCACCAGCAGACTTGGTAGCAGCCTGGAACATCAAAGAGGCGGGACTCGCCTCGTTAGCCTGCACGCATCCTTCGGGTGCAGTAAGCCCGTCGTGTCAGGAACCCGCCGAAGGCATCGCTGCTTAGCAGGCGAGCCAGTAGGAATCCACAGCCTTTAGGCCGGGGAGGATGTCAATTTTGTTTTCCGTTCGCTAACGACTGCCTCGCGCCTGCCGCCCGCGCCCCTTACAACTCCCGCCTGCCCTCCATCGCTTTCAGCATCGTGACTTCGTCGGCGTATTCTAGATCCGCGCCTACGGGAATTCCGACGCCAATCCGCGTTACCCGGACACCCAACGGTTTCAATAGCTTCGACAGATACACGGCTGTCGCCTCGCCCTCGGCAGTCGGATTGGTCGCAATGATGATTTCTTCTACCGCCCCGCCCTTCAATCGTTCAATTAGGCTCTTGATATTTAGCTGTTCCGGCCCTCGCCCCTGCAACGGCGAGAGCGAGCCGCCGAGCACGTGGTACATTCCGTTGAATGTCCGTGTCTTTTCGATCGCCAGGATGTTATGCGGCTCTTCCACAACGCAGATGGTGCGCTTGTTGCGCGTCGGCCCCGAGCAATACAGGCATGGGTCGGTATCCGTAATGTTGTGGCAGGTCGAGCAAGTGCGGATTTTCTCTTTCGCGTCGCGGATGGCGTCGGCAAGCGCCAGCGCATCTTCCGGCGCGGCGCGCAAAATATGAAAGGCAAGTCGCTGCGCGGTCTTCTGACCGATTCCCGGCAAGTGCTTGAGTTCATCAATGAGTCGTTCAACAGGAGCGGCAAAATCTGGCATTACCCTTGTGTAGCATAAGGGCGCTCATCGGCGCAAACGCGTTCCGGGCATGTTCTTCGTGGGAGTTCGGTAGTAATAGCTGTAGGGAATCTGAGAGACCTGGCTACCCACTTCAAAGTCATAGCATTTGCGTCCCGCTGTATGCATCCAGAAGGCAAATGCGCCTTCAGCTTCTTCCTTCGGACCGCGAGTATCAAACGCTGTGCATATCGCATAGCCTGAGGGCGACTTTGGATAATATTCTAACGGCTTGCCACTGACCGGATCCTTATATCGTGTTTTCTGAGAGGCGTTCAGTTCCGCTGGCAGTTCCTTGCCGTGGGAGGAATATTGCGAGTTGATTTCCGTCGCAAGCTGGTAGATGTTGCGCAGCCTTTCTTTCGTCGCCGCGAATCAAGCGCTGCGTACTCGGTCCCCGGGTTTTCCAGAAACCCAGAATCACCACGCGAGGAAGGCCACGGTTGCCCATCGCGGCAACGGAGTCTCTGCTAAAGCGCATTTCCCGCCACCTTGCGTGTGTCGCGCAACGAGCCGAGGTAGTACCAGAAGACTCCGCCGGAAATCGCCAACGTCACCGCAACCTTCGCAACAAAACGTGCTGTGACCTCTCCACGCAAATAAAAAGCCAGGAAGGTCACGATGTCGCCGATCATAACTCCGGCGGCAATGAGCAGCGCGATGTAGGTGAGCCACTTGCGCGCGCCCAATTCCAGTTTCTCCGGGGCGCGGTGCGTTTCCGAAAGGATTATCCTCATCACAAATAAGTACAACGGAAGAGTAACGATGAGCGCGGCGAGCTCGCTGGAGATTTGATACGAGACACTCGGCGCGTACCTAGGGCTGAGGGGATCCCGGATCCAGTCGTCAATCAGCGCGTAACAGATGGATCCGAGGGAAATCGTCCAGGTAGCGAGGGTCGAAAAGGCCAGTAGGTAAAGGAAAGCATCTTTCGCCGGCGTTTGGGTTTTTCGCCCAGGCGGGATTTGCACTCCTGTCAGCGACTCGTACTGCTCGCCGAGTACCTCCCATATTTCAGCCCCGGGGCCAACCGGCGTTCTTAAGAATGCCTATGAGCGTCTCGTCGCTCGCACCTTTTTCTTTCGCTGCGGCCACGAACTTAACCAACTCCGGGGACCGGTTCAGCGCCATGGTCGGACACTCCTCGGCAAACTGAATTGACGCACGCGTGAGTTGCAGGGGCAAACGGGACGAGACGACTTGAATCTCGTGTCTGAACGTAAGACTCAAAATTTAGAACTTGGAGCTTAGAAACGGAAACCCGTTACGACTTCCGTCAGAACCCCGGGATTTTGAAGCCCGGCATGCCGGGGAATCCTCCGGCGAGGCTCTTCATCTGATCCGCCAGTTCATCATCCACGCGCCGGGACGCTTCATTCACCGCCGCTCGAATCAGGTCCTGCAGCATCTCTTGATCTTTTCCGGCGAAAACTTGCGGCTCGATTTTCACCTCCAGCACTTGCTTCTGGCCGTTCATCTTCACCGTCACCATTCCACCGCCGGCTGAGGCTTCCACGGCCACGGAATTCACCTGTCGCTGCAGGTCTTCCTGTACCTGCCGCAACCGCGAGAGCATTTGTTGAAGGGCGCTGACTTCCATGTTCATCCAATGCCTCTCTTTCCGCCTAGTCCTCCGTGCGCCGCCGCACTTCGGAAATCCTTCCTCCAAAGCGTTGCAACATCGACTTCACCAGCGGATCATTCTCGAATTGCGCGCGCAACTCCTGCGTGCTCGCTGCAACTCTCGATGCGTTCGCATCCTTCGCCGCACCTGATTCGAGTCTAGCACAGACACGCACCGGACGCCCTAGTACCTTGCTCGAAGAGACACGCATTTTTTCCAGCGTCTCGCGTCCCTCGAGCAACTCGGCGAAGTTGCTCTTCTCCGGCGGGAAATAAATTCGCAACTCACTTCCGTCCAGTTCCCATCGTGAAGTGTGTTCCAGCAGTTCGCCGATAAATTTCTGTTGTTCGTCGATTGCCGCCCTGACTTCTGCCATTTGCCCCGCGCTCATTCCTGTCACCGCTGGCTGCCATTTGCTTCCCTGTCGATCCGCTGTTTTTGGTGATTCAGCGCGCGACATTGCCGGAGCCGCTGCCGTCGAGGAACCGCCGCTTCCCGATGTGGATGCTACAGTCCCCGCCCGCTCCCAGGACTCGGTCGTGTAACGCCCACCGCCGGAAGCAGCCGTATTCGCACCACCAGTACTGCCTGCGAAACCAAATCCAGTCGTGCCTCTCGCCGTGGTTCCTGTTGCGCCCACGGGCACTGTGCGGGAAGGCAATTGCCCGGCCACCGCGTTCGTCGCCGCACTCCTCATCGTTGTTCCGCCGCCAGTTTGTCCGTTCGCTCCGCTGACCTCCGCCAGCAATTCTTCCAGTGGCGCCAGCCGTCCTGCATTGATTAAGCGCAACAATCCCATTTCGAGATGCACGCGCGGATCCATCTTTCGCCGCACGTCGTCATCCGTCTGCAGCAGAATCTGGAAGTAGCGCGTCAGGTCCTCTTCGCTGAAGAGCGCGGCAGCCTTCGCCAATCCTGGTCTCTGCTCCGGCGTCGCCGCAATCAAATCCGAGTCCGCTCCACACACGCGCGCGATCAGCAGATTCCTCAGGTGCCTGATCGCTTCCCGGCAGAAATGCTGCAAGTTGCGTCCTTCCTTCTGGAGTGTGTGCACCAGCCCCAGTGCGCGGTCCGCCGACTGCGTCGCAATGGCCTCCACCAACTCGTTCAGCGCATCCTCCGGCACTACACCCAGCAATTCGCGCAGTTCCTTATCCCTAATTTCGTCGCCGCAATAAGCCCGCGCCTGTTCCAGCAGCGACAGCGCATCGCGCATGCTGCCTTCAGCCATCCGCGCGATCACGCTCAGTGCGCCTTCGTCGATCTTCAGTTTCTCTTGTTTCGCGATATATTGCAGCCTGTTCGTGATCTCCAGGAAGGTCAGCGCACGGAAATGGAAATGCTGCGACCTCGATCGGATCGTATCTTCCAGGTCCTCCGGCTGCGTTGTCGCCATGACGAAGATGACACGCTCCGGTGGTTCCTCGAGCGTCTTGAGTAGCGCGTTCGAAGCCTCGCCCGTCAACATGTGAGCTTCGTCCAGAATCACTATCTTGTGCCGTGCGGCGGCCGGCGCGTAGCGCACCATCTCCCGAAGCTCGCGAATCTGGTCGATGCCGCGATTCGAGGCGGCGTCAATCTCAATCACGTCGAGCGAAGTTCCCGCGGCAATCTCTTTGCACGAATCGCATTCGCCGCAAGGCTCCGGCGTCGGTCCTTTCGCGCAATTCAACGCCTTCGCGAGAATTCTTGCCGCGGTCGTTTTTCCCACGCCGCGCGCGCCGGAAAAAATATAGGCATGCGCAACACGATTGTTCTTGATCGCGTTCTGCAATGTTTCGGTTACGTGGGTCTGTCCGACGAGGTCGGCGAAGGCTTGAGGCCGCCACTTTCGCGCAATTACTTGGTAGGTCATCGTGTCTTGCATTTTCGGCGCGCGCAACGGAAAAGTCAAAAATACTTTGTCAACCGTCGCCTTATCGAAAAAGACATTTCCTTCATTCCGAGCAAAACGAGGAATCTCTCCGCGATCGAAGCCTCTGGTACAGGGATTCCTCGCTTCGCAGACTGTATTCGCAAATTCGGGTTCTTCACGAGGCGGTTAGAGCGGGTGACCGAGTCTTTGCGGGTGACGGATTTGCTGATTTCTGACCGCTTTTCCAAATCGAGGAACTTCGGAGTCTCCGCGGCACACTTGGCTTACCCGGTACCGTTGCTCCCTTCCGGGCCTGGCGGGGTTCGCGGGACCTCGTTGCACAGAGCCCGAAGTTCCACGCTCTGATAGTCAACACTTCTGCGACTACCAAATCAAGCTTAGCACAGCGCTTTCGACGTAACCAATTCCCGCCCTCGCGTATCGTACGACAGGGCCTCGATGCGCAAGGGCGAGTCCATCCGCAACTCCATAACCGGCGAAACAATCACCATGTTGATCGGCGAAGAGGAAACCAACGGCGCCCGCCAGTTGTACCAGGTCCGTTTGCCCTCTCGCAGGCCCCGTCCGCCAGTTCACTATCATTTGGCTTTCATCGAAACTTTTTCGGTTATCGAGGGAAAACTGGATATCTACGTCGGCCGCGAACGCAAGCACTTGATCCTCGGCCCCGGCGAGAGCGCAACCGCTCATATCAGAGAATTGCACACATTCGCGAACGAACGCGATACGCCCGCGCTGATCACCATCGACACGAGACCGGCCGGTAGCGTCGTTCGAGCGTTTCAGTTAGCTTATGGCGTCGCTAACGAAGGGGGAGCGGCACCGGATGGCCTGCCCAAAAACCTGCTTGTCAGATTGCTGTTTGTTCGCCTGACCGAAGGCTTTGTACCCAACGTGCCTTTGCCGTTGCAAAAGGCTGTGCTCGGCATGGCCGCTTTTGTGGCAAGAGTCACGGGTGTCCTGGCGCGCCTCGATGAGTACTTTTCGTCTTCGAACAGCGGCTAACCGAACCGCCTGCTCCGTATTCAGTTGCCAGACAAGGCACACACCTCGAACGAATTGACACACGCCAAAATCTGTGAACTAGACTAGGAGCGGTTGGAGTTCCTCCCCAACCACCTTGCCTTTGTCCTCAGCAAACGCAAGGTCCGCGCGCCAGCGCCGCGTCCCTCTTGAGGGACCGCCACCCCACGTCACGGGGATCGCCTGCACACCTCGTGCAGGCAGGAGGATTTTCATGAAAGCCGTAGTGTCTCTCATTCTCACGCTCGCGCTTGTGTGTTCGGCCGCGCCGCCCACGTTTGCCGAGCCTCGTCAGCTTCCGCAAGGCACCGAGGTCCACTTGACGTTGCTCACAGCAATTAACTCCGCCGAATCCAGAGAAGGCGATCCTTTTGTTGCCGTGCTCGCGCAGCCAGTTGCTCTCGACAGCCGCATCCTTCTTCCCGCTGGAACCCGCTTGCACGGTGTCGTCGGTACGGTCCAGAGAGCCAAACTCTTCTCCGCCTTCAAGGGCCAGGCTTACTTGAATCTTTCCTTCAAGACAATCGAGATCGACAGCCGCCTGATTCCCGTGCATATGAGCCTTCTCGCGGTTGGCAAGCCGCGCGTCGCTTCCGGCACCAGCCCGATCCGCAATGACGTCAAAATCACGGAAGGCGAGGTCGTTCAGCAAAAGCATGACTACAAGGGTGATGCGCTGGGACTCGCCCTTGGTGGCGGTACCGGTTCAACCATCGGATTGATCGCTGGCAACCTCGGCCGGGGCATGGGAATTGGTTTTGCGGTCGGCGCCGTTTATGTTGCCGCACGAAAGGGCAAAGAGGTAAACCTGCCCGCGGAAACCGCCATGCTCGCGCGCCTTGATGGCTCCGTCACACTGCCTGACATCGCCGCGAGCAACGGCGCCTACGACTCCAATTCGCGTTAGCTTTCACTCCGTTTGTTCCTCGGTTGGACCGCCAGCCGGTGCGGCCGCTGGTGGGCGGTTCATTTTGGAGCGCTACGACTACGGGTTTCAAGGCGCTTGCGAGCCATAGCTGTCCGTGCCGCCTAAGGGTCGGGCGCCGATGTCCATCAGGGTTGGACCTACGGCGCGCGTTCGGGGGTTCTCGCGGGGGGAGTCGCAGGAGGTACCACCTGATCTCGGGACGTCTGTGTTGCCAAGCGTGTCAGACGTCTCTTATTCCGATCGCAGGCCACTTGCCATCCTGCCGCAAATCAAAATCGCTGCAAATGCTGGATTTACTCAAAGGCGAGAAGATTCCTCGTGGGGGGTGTTGCGTTCCGGCACTGCACCCTGTGGATTTCTTTCTACTCGCCCCTGCTTCTCTCTCACTTCAAAACCTATCTACATTTTTCTTCCACTCCATTCATTTTTCCTCTTCTGCAAAACCGTTTTTCCATTGACCCTTCCCAGATGCTCGCGTTACTTTTAATTCCGAACATGCCCGGCATGTTTAATCCAGCATTGCCAGTCTGTTTTGTATCGCTCCACTTTCAAGGAGATTCATGTCCACTGAACTTCGTAATTTCCTAGCCCTCACCTACGAGGAGCTCGAAGAACTGAATCTGAAAGCAAAAGAACATCGCAAGAAACGGACTCCCATTCAGAAAATCCAGGAAGAACGCATTAAGTACCTCACCGACGAACACCGCATTAAGGCAGTCACGGTCCTTTTCAGCGATCTCGAGGGCCGCCTGCACATGCTCGACTATGACAAGAAATTCCTGCTCAAGAGCTTCGACAATCTGACCTTCGACGGTTCCTCGATCCGTGGATTTACCGCTCAGCGCGAAAGCGATCTTCGCCTTGGCATCGACTGGGCCTCCTTCTACTGGGCTCCCGCGGATATTTTCGGCGGCGGCAAAGTGCTCGTTTTCGGCGATGTCATTGACAAGGATGGCTCGCCGTACGCGGCCGACATCCGCGGCGTTCTCAAGGGCTATGCAAACGGCCTATATAAGGACGACGGCTACACGCTGAACGCCGCCAATGAAATCGAGGGTTTCCTCTTTAAAGGCGCCAACGCCGAGCGGCACTACTTCGAAACTCGGAAGTTCGAATACGTCGACACGGGCGGCTACTTCCATTCACTTCCGGGCGATCCGCTCCGCACCTTCATTGACACGACTGCCGAAGTGCAGCGAGCCATGAGTTTCCAGAACGAGAAGGACCACCCGGAAGTCGCGCCTTCGCAGTTCGAGATCAATTACAGCTACACCGACGTGGTTGGAGCCGCCGACCAGATTCAGCTCTACAAGCTGGTCTGCCGCCAGGTCGCCAACAACATGGGTCTGACCGCGAGTTTCCTGCCGAAACCGGTCGTCGGCGTCAACGGCAGCGGCATGCACACCAACGTTTCGATCTCCAAAGAGAGCAAGAATCTCTTCTGGGATCCGAAAGGCGAAGAAAAGCTCAGCCAATTCGGCTGGTCCTTTGTCGATCGCATTCTGACGCACGGCAATGATTTGTGCCTGCTGATGAACCCGAGCGTAAACTCCTACCGGCGGCTCGATCCTCACTTTGAAGCGCCGAACCAGCTCAAGGCTTCGCCGGTCGACCGCGGCGCAATGATTCGCATCCCCATCGGCAACGAGCGAAGCATGCGCGTGGAGTTCCGTTCCGTGGCGCCCGACGCCAATCCTTATCTGGTGATGTACTCGCTCTTTCGAACCGGTCTCGAAGGCGACACCGCCAAAATCAAAAACCTCCGGCAAGCGGAACGCTATCTTCCGGACAATATCTACACTGCTCTGGAAAATTTCGAGAAGGCCGACTGGATCTCAAAGCTGCTCGGCGCCGACGTCAAGGCCCGCTATGCGGAACTGAAGAGGGCTTCGGCGGACCGCTGCGCGCGCAATCTGGGCACTTTTGTTAAGGTGGCCGAGGTGCAGTATCACCACGAGGTCTACAACCAGTTCCTCTGGAACCTCTTTTAGTCTTGGCTTGAATTTCAGCGTATGCAAAACGCCCTCAGGGCTTCGGCCCAGGGCGTTTTCTTTTGATTGAAGGAGGTCTTTATGCCGCAGCTTTTCGCCGTGACCCGCGCTTTTGGTCCTGCCTGGAATCCTTCGCTCCCGCTCGAGCAGCAGGAAGACTGGCGCACTCATGCCGATTTTATGAATGCGCTCGAAGCCGAGGGTTTTGTGCTTCTGGGTGGACCGCTCGCAGGCACTTCGGAAGTCTTGCTGATCATTCGCGCAAGCGATGAAGAGACAATCCGGGCTCGCTTGGCCCGCGACTGCTGGGCTGTCAAGGACTTGCTTCGTGTCACCAGGATTCTTCGCTGGAACCTCCGCCTGGGCTCTCTACCACAGCCCTGAGGATTCAGGTCTTCCGTTGGTCTGCGATAATGACCGCATGCCTGCCGCAAGCGACAAGCTATGCGTTGAAGTTCGCCGAATCCAGGTGATTACTCTCATGTGGATGGCTGTCGAAGCCGCGGTGTCCCTGGTCGCCGCTTGGCGCGCGCACAGTCTCGCGCTTCTCGGTTTCGGCGGTGACAGCGGCGTCGAGTTGCTTTCCGCCGCAATCGTTTGGTGGCGCTTCTCGCCGAACGTGGCTGACGAAGACAGGGAACGTATTGCAGCGAAACTCGCTGGTGTATTGCTCTTTGCTCTAGCGGCGATTGTGGTGCTCGGTGCTTTAATGGCGTTCGCGGGACGAATTGCGCCTCGGACGAGCCCTATCGGCATTGTCCTTCTCATCCTTGCTGCAGCAATCATGCCGTGGCTGGCCAGGGAAAAGCGGCGTCTGGCGGAGGCGGCGGGAAGCGCGGCGCTCAAGGCGGATGCGGCTGAATCGGCGGTATGCGGCTACCTGGCGATCATTGCGCTCGCCGGTCTTGTGCTCAACGCGGTCTGGAACGCCAGATGGGCTGACCCGCTCGCCGCCGTGGCGCTTCTCCCCCTGATTTTGCACGAGGGCTGGGAAGCCGTGCATCATCAGAGTTGCAACTGCACACAGTGAATGTCACCCCGGCCGTGATCCGCACCGTCCTCGAGCGAAAGGAAATTGTCGAGGGGCTGCTTCAGCAGACCAATCTGTGGGACAGCCGGAAAAAAGCCCTGGGAGGGTATTCGGGGGGAATGAAGCAGCGGTTTGGATCGCGCAAGCCCAGCTGGCAAATCCAAAATTGATCATCGTGGATGAGCCGACGGCGGGTTTGGACCCGGCCCTGCGAAAGCGCTTTTCGAATTTGCTCAGCGGGATTGGGCGAAACGTAGTTGTCATTCTTTCAACGCACATCGTCGAAGACGCGCTTGAACCGTGCTCCCGCATGGCCATCATCAGCCAGGGGCAATTGTTACTCGAAGGTGGGCGGCGGCGGCACGACCGGGCTGTTTATGTCGCAACAGGATATGCAGGTGATTGACTTGGACGTCGCGCTTCTGTCGATGCATGCTCCGTTCGAGATGTCATCGAAGGTAGATGTATGGCGGTTCTACCGCACGATGTCGGCATTTTACTCGCAATAGGAAGTGCCTGTCAGTTGGCTATTAGGGTCGAGACCTTAAAGTCGGCTCGGTTTGGAGTGAGCTCCGAAACTAACGGGATTATACACCGCGGGCGCGGCCGCTCCTCGTGCTCGCATTCCGAACCTTCATCCCGCCGACGCAACGGGAAAGCCGCACACCTAAAAGAGCACTAGTGGAAATTAGGGAGACCGCAAGGTTGAATCGTTAGATTTTGACGCCCCAGAAGCCTGGGTCCGGCTGTTGTAGTGCGATACCTACGTCCCACGCTTCGTGGCCGCGCCAAACCACCTCAGCCGTGGCGGAGCGCCCTGTCTTTGGCATTACGATGCGCACTTGCCTGCGAAGTGGCAGGTCCGCACCAACCACTGCCATACAGCCCGAGTGGCTTACATCTACGGTGATGGCGTTCGCCGAGCGACGCTTGTCACCTTCCTCCCACTCGAGGAGAAACGGAAGGCTGGCGACAGCGCGTTTGTGAGAACGGTACTTCGCCCAACGGTCATCGGCGAACGTCGGTGGTTCCATTGTTGAAAGGGACATAGGAGACCTCGAAGGAGAGATTGCCGGGCTGGGGGCCAACTTCAAACACTAGTACCGCGGGTTCATATAGTCAATGGTTCTTGTGAAAAAAAAGTGGAGGTATGGTGGTATGGCCGAACGCAAGTGGACTTCCACAAATGCGCAGCCATTTCCTGTTCGCGCCCGCTCAAACCGCCAAAGACGCGTCAATAGCTGCGACCCGAATTCCGGCCTAGAAAGTAGACGAAGCTAACTACTGCCCGGAGATTGCCTTGGCCGTGAAGCGCCGCGTTGGGATCGAAGTAAGAGGTGTGTAAATAGTCTGCACCGAGCCGGATAGCGATGTCTGAGGACGTACGGATCTGAAAGCCTGCACCGCCCGCCCATGCGAATTCGTTGGCATACCCGGTGATGAACTGGCCTTGATTATAGGGCGTGACCCCGGTGACCCGTGCTCCGCCGGCAAGAAACTGAACATAGGCCTGCAGACGGCTGGTCGCAAATGGGTAATAAACCGGGCCGGCCAGATAGCTCAGGATATCGCTGTGGTGCCCTGAGGAGAGCACGTCCGAAGCGCGCACATAGCCAAGATCCAGGCGGACTCCAAAGTGGCGAGAGACGTCGATCGTTGCCCCCGAGTCCAAACCATACATGGGGATGCGGCTGGAGGTCGCGATCGGTTGCTGCAAGTACTCGAATCCGGCGTGCGCCTCAATCGACGGGCCCGTGCCCGTCATGAGAGGGGCTTGCGCACCAACGCTCGGTGGGAAAAGCGCGGCATATAGAAAAGGCGCGGAGAGCAGAGCAAGTTTTGCCACAGTCTTCATCGTTCCTCAGTGTCGGACATCCATGCCGGCCAACCGTGCGCTCAGCGCGCTACCACGGCCGGGCTCCCCATTCCTTGGGCGGTCCCGCGGGCAAACTGATAAAACCGTGCGTCGAATTGACGGAATTCACCGGCAAGGTCCGTCGAGCGCCCCACGATTATCGGCATCCCGGGAGGGCTGGTCGAATTTCCTGCTCGTAGCACGATACGAGCACGAATCGGTTGTGTCTACGGTACAAAGGGACAGGAGCACCGGCGCGAAGGGGCAGAAAAAGAACAGGGAGTAGCGGGCTGTACCAAAACCGAACTCATCGGCAGAAGATCGATGACAAGGATCAAGGATGCTTCCGCTTTCTGTCAGCCGAGTTTCCTGTGTGCTTACTCGGATGCTGGCTTGGCGCCAGGAAGTCGGTTTTTCAGGAACTTGATCTGGCCGTCGTGGTTGGATTCGTGTTCGGCGACGTGGAACCATTTCGCGTAGTTGTTGGCGGACAAGTCTCCGTCGGTAACCACCGTCACCAGCCACTTGTCGTCGCGCTTGCGGAATTCGGCAAGACTTTTCTCCCGGGTCTGATGCAAGGCGTCGAGATAATAATCGAGACCGTTTCCCTTGATGGCTTTGCGCGCCGGTTCTCCCAGATTCATGGGAATGTCCCACTTTTTCTTTATCTCGTCGGACCACGAATCCCATTTCATCTCGCCAAACGTGTTCATCTGGTAGTAAGTTTCCGTGGCTGCCAGGTGCAGCAGGAGTGCGCCGATGGTGTTCGCTTTGCCGTCCAGCAGAAAGTCAAGATCCTGCTGCGACAAACCCTTCACGTTGTGAACGACCTGTTCCCGGGTAAAGGCCAGCATGGATGTCAATGTTCCGATCTCGGGTGTATAGCCAGGTTGCGGTCCAACGATCCATGCGTTTCCCACGGCGATGGCTGACCCGGGAAGAAGGGCAAGGCTTGAGAGCCCGAACGCCAGTCCGACGCCGCCCTTGAGGAAGTTGCGCCGGCCAGGCGTGCATTCGAGTGGGAACATGAGATAGACCTCCATCGCAGATGCGATTGGCTGGAATCATACAGCCGGACGAGCAAACTGGCGAGGCTGAATCGTTTTGTGCGTAATGCAGGTCCGAGCCTGAATTTGATAAGCTGCGGGACCGGGTCTCGAAACAAAGTCTTGAATCGCTGATTACTCCGAGGAGGCATGAACTATGGATCCTAACACCGCTCTCCGTTTCGGACAGCTCGTAAACGCGGCGTACGCCGTCGCGCCGAACGTTCTTACGAATCGCGCCGGTGATCCCGTAAGCGTTGGGACGCCCGCCGTCGACTACGAGGTCGTCACTTCAATCTATGCCAACGATCTCGCGACGGATATGAATCCCGATCGAGGCAAGAACTTGGTTTCGATCGGACTCGTTCTGCAGGCGACTGCAACCGGGGATGCGGTAATCGCCATTCGCGGCACCGAGGGCATCCAGGAATGGGTTCAGGACGCGAAATTCCTCACTGTCCCGTGTCCGTTTCTTTCGAGTGGAGGGAACACGGAGGACGGCTTTACCGATATGTATACTTCGATATCGTCCGGGACTGCGGCCGGCTCACCTTCAGTAGTAAAGGCACTGCCGACCCTTCCTTGGAAGCAGACTGTGACTTCCCTGACCATTTGCGGGCACAGCTTGGGAGGAGCGCTCGCGACTTTGCTTGCGCTCGACGTGGCCGCGAACGGCTCTTCTCCATTTAACAATCCGACCGTGTACACCTACGCAAGCCCGCGAACCGGAGATCCTGCTTTCGTGGCTACCTATAATCACGTTGTCCATGATACGACGCGCATCGCTAACCGCATGGACCTTGTGTCGAAGCTACCTTTGCCGCCCCTTTACGTCCACGTGGAGGGGCTGTTTGAGTTGAATCCCGTTGTGCTGAGCATTCCTCCTCAGGTGCTGGTGAAGGCGGAAATTGTCTGCGAGCACATCCTCACGACCTACCTCTTCCTTCTGTCACGGTTAGCGGGCGGGCCCCCTTTACAGCTCGATCCGAAGTGCGTTCCCTAGCGGGTGCTGGTTCGCATGGAGAAGCTGGGAAGTCATGAAGTTTTCCGGTGGTGAATCGGGAAGACCCCACTTACTGATCACTTCAGGTTGTCGATGGCATGAATCTCCTTGACTTCAATGCCGTGAACGCCATTTCTCAAGAATTCTTTCCCCGCAGCGCTGACATACCTTCCGACGAATTGGACCAACTGCTGCTGGCCGGTGTCGGGCATGGATTGCGTGAGCGGGACGTAGATGATGCCCTCCTTGCTGAGAATACCGAGAGGTGAGCCGGCCTTAGCGCACTTGGTGACGCAATCCATGCTGAACTCCGTGGCAGTGGATTTGTTATTTTGAATCGGGCAGGCGATGTCGCGAACGAGGCCTTCGACGGTCACGCCGTCGGAGCCTTGAGACTTCTTCGGGGGATCCTTTTGCGCGGTCAAGACTGCTGCCGCCAAAAGGAAGAGACTGGCAATGAAAATGTACCTTGCAGGCTTTTGACCCATGTTTTCCTCCTCGCTGTGGACTTATTCCGCCGCGCCGCGGGGGCGACGCGCGCGAAACCGAAAGGCGTATGGATTGGTTTCAACGACGATGTCTTGAAAACCCGCGGCTTCCAGGCGGGCACCGAGCGTGTCTGGGTTCACGGGGACTAAAGTGTCGCCAATATGGATGAGGCGCATCGGGAGGCTCTCTAGGCCCAAGCTGTCGACACCCACGAAGAAGGCGCCGGGTCGCAAGACGCGCCACACTTCCCGAAAAAGTTTGTTCTGCAGCTCCACGGAATGCACGTGATGAAGCATGTGTAAACAGACAGCACCGGAGAACTGGGCACCGTCCAGTGGCATGGCGGTGGCGTCTCCTTGAATAACGGTCACATTGCTTCCGCGAAGCCGTGCGGCCAACGAGCGGGCAAGAGCACGGTCGATCTCGAGGGCGGTGATCCGCGGTAGACGGGAACCCAGCAGGTCAGTGGTCAGCCCGTGGCCCGGTCCCAGCTCCAGAACCTCATTTCCAAGCTGGACGTCGGTCAAAGTCCAGGGCACGACGAACTTTTCGAGGACCTTGCGCCAGGATGCCGAACGGCACAGACATCGGTGAATGAGATTCATTCCGGGTACCTAGCCATACTCACCGTATATATTGATGGTGCTGCGTGCTTTCGCTATTCTGACAAAAAATGTCGCAGAAACGACAAAGCGCAATCCTCGACTCGCGCCGACGGGCGTCCGCGAAGATCACCACACTGGTTTACGACTATTCACCAGGACACAACGTCCCTTGGCACTTTCATGATTGGGATCAACTTGTCTATGCTTCGAGCGGAGTAATGACTGTGCGCACGAGCGAAGGGACCTGGGTTGTGCCGACGCACCGCGCTGTGTGGATACCGGCAGGAATTCCGCACACGATAACCATGTCTGGGAATGTGGCGATGAGAACTCTTTACCTCAGGCCCAGGCTGGCGAGGGCCCTTTCGCGGGGCTGCTGCGTTGTCAACATCTCACCGCTGCTGAAGGAACTTATCCTTCATGCCTGCACCTTTCCGGCGCTGAAGAAGAAGGTCAAGAGCCAGCAACACTTGATCGCCGTAATTGTCGATCAGCTGGCGGCGATACAGATGGTTCCATTGCAGCTTCCGAATCCTTCGGATCCGAGGGCGCTGCGAATCGCGCAGGCGCTCTTAGCTGACCCAAGCGACCGGCGCTCACTCGGGATGATCTGCAAGTCGACAGGCGCCGGCAAGCGGACAGTCGAGAGGCTTTTTCAGGAGGATGTGGGCATGTCGTTCGGGAAGTGGCGGCAGCAATTGCGCCTGATAACCGCGATGCAGCTCCTGGCTGACGGCAGAAAGGTAACGCACGCCGCACTGGAAGCAGGCTACAGCACACCGAGTGCGTTCATTTCCATGTTCAGAAAAGCGCTAGGCAGCACGCCATCGGCGTACTTTCGAATGCCCCGCTAAACAGGGACGTCGCACGTGTTCACAGAAGGAGGGACGCGACAAAGCTTTGGATCGGGGGAAAGATGTAACGGAAGATGAGCAAGCCCACGAGAATGCCCGGCATCGCGAAGGTGCCGGCGCGAACCCAGTCGAGGTACCCGCGGGCGCGGTCTTCACTCATGAACAGCGTGATGACGGAACTGCCGTCGAGCGGAGGAACCGGGAGAAGATTGAAGACACCCAGAAGAAGATTCAGCGAAAAGAGCACGAACAAAGAGAGAGCGGCGAAGCCGTGGGGTCCGGAATAGGGGTCCCAGTGAAGAAGCTGGAGTGAGTTTCCGATGCGGAGAGCGAGAGCGGCGAGGAGCATGAGGGAAAAGTTAGTGGCGGGACCGGCGAGCGCCATCAGCGCGGCGCGATGAGGATGACGGCGGGCCCAGTCCGGATCGTAGGGAGCGCTGGCAAATCCGATCATGCTGCCATTGAGAAGGAAAAAGCTGAGCAGGGGAAAGACCACCATGCCATAAGGAGAACGGCGAATGTGGGGAATGGGGTTGAGAGAAACTTGGCCACCGAGGGCAGCCGTCGGATCGCCACCGAGCTTTGCGACGAGCGCGTGAGCAGCTTCGTGACAGGTAGTCGAAAAGAGAAAAGCAACGTAGAAAATGAATCCGAGCGTGAGGAACTGAGGAGAGAATTCGGGCATAGAAGCGAAAGCTTAGAGTTTCATGCGGCGGAAAGCAAGCAGCGAAGTTGAATGCCGAAGGAAAGTTAATTTATGTTGAATCTTGCCGAAAACCTGGGCGATCGCGTGAAAACTCGGCAAGCCCGGATTGATTTGCGCCCGCGTCTGTAGCGTGTCTCGTTTGGAGCGCGGTCTGCGCGTGGGACACAGGGTAAATGAGCGCCATGCAGCGAAGTACTAGGCGGGTGTACACGAAAACTCTGAGAGGCGGAGCCTACGCCTCTCTTTCGCAGCCTCGAACTTTTCGGTATGATTCCTCCAACACGTGTGTTGGCCCCCTACCTCGGTGTGCAGGGGAAGTGGTAGCTGAGGTCCCGCAATGAAATCCTGTTGGCTGCGCACACCCGCCAAGGTTGAAACGAATCCTCTCGAATATGGTGAATTCCCGGACTCGTGCCCGGGCGACGGCGAAGTTCTGGTGCGTGTGAAGGTGTGCGGAGTTTGCCGGACGGACCTGCATGTGATCGAAGGAGAACTTCCGCCGAAGGTATCACCGGTAATTCCGGGGCATCAGGTGGTTGGAACGATCGAGAAATTGGGAAACGGAGCGAAGCGCTTTGCCGTTGGAACGACAGTCGGAATTGCCTGGCTGCATAAGACCGATGGCACGTGCGAGTATTGCCGTCGCGGAGAAGAAAACCTTTGTGATGCGCCGTTGTTCACGGGATACAGCGTGAACGGAGGCTACGCCGAACATATTGTTGCGCCCGAGGCTTTCATCTACGCTTTGCCGGGTGGCTTTCCCGCGGAACAGACGGCACCGCTGCTGTGCGCGGGAATCATCGGCTACCGTTGCCTGAAACTTGCCGAAGTGGCGCGTGGCGAAAAGCTCGGGTTCTACGGATTTGGCGCAGCGGCACACGTGGCGATCCAGGTGGCGAGGCACTGGGGCGTGGAAGTTTACGCTTCGACGCGCGACGCGAAGCATCAAAAGCTGGCGACGGAGCTCGGAGCGAAATGGACGGGCGGAACATACGACGCTCCTCCGGTCAAACTGGATGCGGCGATCGTGTTCGCTCCGGCGGGCGAGATCGTGCCGGCGGCGCTGCTGGCATTGCGCAAGGGAGGGCGGCTGATTCTGGGGGGAATCCACATGAGCCCGATTCCTTCTTTCGGGTATGATCTGCTGTACCAGGAACGCATGATCCGCAGCGTGGCGAATAATACGCGTCGCGATGGAGAGGAATTCTTGTCGCTGGCCGCCAAGATTCCGATTCACACCAAGGTGCAGGTATATCCGTTAGCCGAGGCGAACAAAGCGCTCAATGCATTGAAGAATGACGCGATTTCGGGAGCCGCGGTGCTGCGAGTAAGTTCCTGACCACATTGGTGAAACCCATGACGACAAGCAAAAGGAAAAGTGTGGCCGTGTATTTGTGGGTTGGGCTGCTCGCGACGGCGTGTACCGACAGCGTTTCGCCTTCCGGGAGTTCGACAAAAGAGGCGGTGGCGAAAGAGCAGGGTCCGGCAACGGCGCTGAGTGCTGCGGGCGAACAGGAATTGCGCGCTATCGTTGCGAGCGGGCGCCTGGAAGACATGCAATGGCCGAACTTTTCAGATTATGGCGTTTCGGTAAAGGAATTCTACGACGAGGCTGCTTACAAGTTAGGTTGGAGCCAGGGCGAAAAACCGACTCCGCAGGCGTTGGAGATGATTGCGCTGCTCGAGAATGCCGACCAGAAAGGCCTGGACAAGGTCGACTACGACGGTGACCGGTGGCAGCGAAGGCTGACCGAGATCCAAGGGGCGGGCGCTGAGGCGGAAGCAGCGCTGATCAAATTCGATGTGGCGCTGACGGTTTCGGCAATGCGCTATATCTCGGACCTGCACCTTGGAAAAGTGGATCCGAAGACGTTGCACAAAGACTTCGACCCGGAGCGCCACAAGTACGATCTTGGGGAGTTTTTGCGGAAGAGGGTCACCGGAGCGAGCAGCGTCAAAGAAGCTTTGGCGCGGGTGGAGCCTCCGTTCGCGGGATACCAGCGGACGCTCGGTGCGCTGCAAAAATATGAGGCACTTGCGAAAGAAGAAAAGCCTGATCCTTTGCCACAGGTGCAGAAGCCGGTTGCTCCGGGACAAAGTTACGAAGGGGTGCAGAAACTCGTCTCCCGGTTGCAATTTCTCGGAGACCTGCCAGCGTCCGCGAGCGCGCCGGAAGGCGTGACGACTTATTCGGGGGAAGTGGTGGACGGCGTAAAGAGCTTTCAGAAACGCCACGGTCTGGAGGCGGCCGGCAAACTTGGGCCGCAGACGATAACGGAACTGAACCGTCCGATGAGCGGGCGCGTGGAGCAGTTGCAGTTGATGCTGGAGCGCTATCGCTGGCTGCCGCACACGTTTGAGCAGCCGCCGATTATCGTGAATATACCGGAATTTCTGCTGCGAGCTTTCAACGAGCAAGCAAAACCGCAGGTGATGATGCCCGTCGTGGTGGGCCGGGCGATGCGGACGCAGACTCCAGTGTTGTATGAAGAGATGAAGTACCTAATATTCTGGCCGTATTGGAATGTACCGCCGAGCATCCTGCGCGGAGAGATCGTTCCAAAAATCACGAAGGACCCGGGGTACCTGCAGAAAAACAACTACGAGGTCGTAACGTTTTCGGGCCAACTGGTAACGGACACAACGGTGAGTGAGGATGTGCTGGCACAACTGCGCGCCGGAAAACTGATGGTGCGGCAGAAGCCGGGGCCAAAGAACGCGCTGGGCTTGATCAAGTTCATTTTTCCGAACGACCAGAACGTGTACCTCCACTCAACACCTTCTCAGGCGCTCTTTGCAGAGAGCCGGCGGGATTTCAGCCACGGTTGCATCCGCGTGGAAGATCCCAAGGCACTGGCCGTATGGGTGCTGCGGAACAGTCCGGGTTGGACGAGGGAAAAGGTTGACGCGGCGTTCGCGGCAGAAAAGCAGCAGCAGCTAAACCTGCCGAGTCCGGTTCCGGTGCTGATTGTTTACGGAACCGCAGTGACCAAGGAAGACGAGAAGACGTACTTCTTCGACGACATATACGGGTACGATAAGAAACTCGATAAGCTGTTCAGGCAGGCGTACGCATCGAGAAAATAGGCTTGGGACCTGCCGGTTAGGTGACGGCACGGACAACTCTGAGCGGCTCCTGAAAGTAGTAGCTAGAAACCCTCCCCCTTCTCTCGTACGGGTTGATTCAAAAGGGGTTACGAGGACCCCATGTACAAGTGTTGATTCTAAAGGCGTTCCCTCGATTGTGGACGATTGCTCCAGCGTGCAGTGGCAAACCGTCGACGGCTCAGGCGCTCGCTTACGTCCGGTTCTCGCCGCCAAGTCCTGTTCCACTTCACCGCTCCGGCTAAGTAACGCGATGGACGTACGCGCGTGGTTTCCCCCTAGGTGCCCGAAGTCCAACAAACCCCTCGTACATTCGCCACTTGGCCAAGTAACCTTGACGGCAGGCATTACTCGAAAATGCGCCACTGCCTCCAACGACTCGTCGCCCTGTGCCTGTTTGCTGTTTTGCCTGCAGCCGGGCAAAGCAATCAAGGCGAACTGCATCTTCGCGTAACAGATTCGTCCGGCCTCGGCGTCAAAGCCGCTGTTCAAATCAGTAGCGAAGCCAATCAGTACCGCAACATTCTGCAAACAAACGATCAGGGCAAGCTCACCGCACAGCGTCTCCCGTACGGCGTCTACCGGCTAGAGATCGCGCGTCCCGGATTTGCGGTGAGGTCCGAAGACGTCGAAATTCACTCATCCCTCCCGACCGAATACACCGTGCAACTGAAGCTCACGGCGCAGAACGAAACCATCACCGTGACGGTCGACGACACTCTTCTCGATCCCGACCGCGCCGGATCGATGAACGAAATCGGCTCCGACGCCGTTCAACATCGCTTGACCGGCTTGCCTAGCCGCTCGCTTCAGGACCTGGTCGATACACAGCCGGGCTGGCTTTATGAAGGTAATGCCGTGCTGCATCCACGCGGCTCAGAGTATCAAACCCAATTTGTGGTGGATGGCATTCCGCTGACGGACAACCGTTCTCCAAGCTTCGGCCCGGAAATCGGCGCCAATGATGTCGACTCGCTCAGCATCTACACAGCTGGTTTCCCGGCGGAATACGGCCGGAAGATGGGCGGCGTAGTCGAGGTCAACACACTACAAACCGCGCAAGCCGGGTTTCATGGGCAGGCAGTTTTGTCAGGAGGCAGCTACGATACTTTCGGCGCGGTCGCCTCCGCGCAATACATGTGGGCCAAGAACACTTTGGCTTGCAGCGCCTCCGGCTCAGGAACGGATCACTACCTCAATCCCGTCGTTCCGCAAAACTTTACGAATAACGGAACTATCGGCGACTTCTCCCTGAACTATCAGCGAGATTTCGGCAACGACCGACTGAATCTCATCGTGCGTCACGAATTCTCGCGATACGCCCTTCCCAACGAACTAGTTCAGCAGACCTGGTGCTATCCGCCTGGGCAGACGCAGGGTCCTCCTTGCCAACTGCAAACAGCCAACAACTCGGAAACGATGGGCATCGCTTCATACCAGCACATTTTCTCGAGCAATGTGCTCGGCGATTTCCGAAGCATGATCCGAAGCAACGCGAATAACTTCTTCTCCAACGACCTTTCGACGCCCATCATGCTGTTTCAGCATAATTGGTTCAAGGAGGCCTATTTCAAAGGCCTGCTGATCATTAGGCACGGAGCGCACGAATGGAAAGTGGGCGTCGAATCGGACAATCTCTTCCTGAACGAGAATTTCAGCTACGTGATTACAGACCCTTCGCAATTCGCGGAGGGCACCGCCTTGACGTTCAGCTTTCCCGGCGCCGTTCCAAGCCAGGGCAACCGCCCTGACCTGGAACAATCCGCTTTTGTACTGGACCAGATTCACTTCGGCAACTGGACCATGAATCTCGGGCTACGCTGGGATCATTACCAGTTGCTCGTCAACAAAAACGCCGTTCAGCCGCGGCTGGCAGTTTCCCACTATTTCCCTTCGATCGGCATGGTCGCGCATTTTTCCTACGACCGCGTGTTTCAGACGCCCTCGTTCGAGAACATTCTGCTTTCGAGCTCGTTTGAAGCCGCATCCATCAATCCGGATTTCCTGCATCTGCCCGTCGAACCTTCCGAAGGAAACTTCTACGAAGCAGGGCTCTCGAAATTGCTCGGTCAGAACCTTCGCCTGGACGTCAACTATTACCGGCGCCTTGTCAACAACTATGCCGATGATAATCAGATCGAAAACACCACCATCAGTTTTCCGATTTCCTTCCGGAAAGCCATCATCTACGGCGCGGAGGCCAAAATCGAAGTGCCGAACTGGCGCGGACTCTCCGGCTTTGCCAGCTATTCCTACATGGTCGGCAACGCCTGGTTTCCCGTGACGGGCGGGCTCTTTCTGGGCGCCGATGTGCAAGCCGTGCGGGCACAAACCGGCGGCCACTTCCCTGATTCTCAGGACCAGCGCAACACGCTCTTCACCCGCTGGCGCTACCAGCTCAAGCCGCGCTTCTGGATTGCCGGAGGTGTTCAGTACGGTTCCGGCCTGCCGTTCGAGTTTGTTGGTGACCCGCAGACCGTTCTTGAACAATATGGTCCGCAAGTCCTCAGCCGCATCAATTTTGTGCGCGGGCGCATTTATCCTTCCTTGCTAGTCAGCGCCTCGGTAGGCTCCGATGTTTACAAGTCCGACCGTATCAACGTTCGCCTTCAGGCAGATGGGCAAAATCTCACGAATGTTCTTGATGTGATTAACTTCGCCGGCCTTTTCTCCGGCAACGCAATCGGCCCTTCGCGAAACTTCGCCCTCCGCCTAACGACAAATTTCTAGGTCGGTGCCGTGACTTTGTGTCGGAGGAAAGCCAGCAAGTCCTGTTAAACGGCCTTAAGGCCGAAGTTGGTACCTAGGCGGAACTTCTCAGGTAACCCGATCCGCTTCGTCAGGAGGTACAAAGGATTTTCTTCTGTCAGGTTACGCGCCTGATGTCGGGTATCCACCGTCTTTCGCTTTTCGAGGTCTGCCTGAACCTAATCATCAACGCCGCTCCGAGAGCAACCAATGCCAAGAGGGTAAGCTGGTACATAAACCTCCTTATTTGATTTGGTATCTCAATCATCGGCGGGTTACTCTGACAAGCGCAATAGCACAGATGTCCTGTAGCCTCCGTACTCGGCGTGTGATTAGTACTTTTTTGAGGAACGGATGATTTGTCGGCTTTCGCGCCTTCACCCCTTGCAATAGGAGGGTCCTCGTGAACGCCCTCGTCGGCAAAGTACGCAGCGTGCCCACCAAATCGACAAAGCCTGCGCGTAATTTTGAGCATTGGCTAGCTGCCGGTACGCACATTTCGGTAACGCGCCAAATCCAGCGAGTCGTTGATTGCGAGAAGCAGCTATACTCAGCGCGTTCTAGGGGTTCACGCGCGTTCCATGACCGGAACTGAAGTTGGTTGCAGGAGCTTTATATGCGACTCGAGGCCGGAGAATTATCATTCAACGTTCTGGAGGCAGGTTCGGGTGAACCGGCATTATTGTTTCTTCACTATTGGGGTGGGTCGGCACGCACTTGGAACGCCGTCACGTTGCGCCTTTCTACAGACCTCCGGTGCATCGCTTACGACCAGCGTGGCTGGGGAGAGTCAGACGCTCCGGCGCAAGGGTACTCAATTCAGGACTCGGCTCTTGATGCTCAACACGTCATCGAGGCGTTACACCTCGTCGATATGTTTTGATAGGCCATTCTATGGGAGGAAAGTCGCTCAGTTCTTTGCCTCACAACGGCCCATAGGGCTGGAGGGTCTTGTCTTGGCTGCGCCTGCTACGCCAACGCCACAAAACATCCCAGAACCTGCGAAACATGCACAACTTCACGCCTATGATAACCGTGAGAACGCTCTCCAGGCGCTGGCGTTCCTCACGGCATTTCCTCCGAGTGACGCGCTTCGGGAGCAAATCCTTTCCGACAACTTCGCCGGTTCGCCGCAAGCTAAGCTCGCCTGGCCGACATCCTCCGCTTACGAGAACATTTCGGCCGTCGTGGGGCACATTGCGGTACCAACGCTGATATTGGCGGGAGACCAGGACAGGCGAGATCCGTTGGAACAACACGGGCGTGAGGTGCTTCCACGAATCCCAGGAGCAAAGATCACAGTCATACGCGATGGTGGGCACCTGCTGCCCATCGATCAACCCATTCAACTTGCCGATGCGATTCGGAACTTCGTGTTCACTCTCTCCGCTCGCTGAATGTTAAGTTTCTATCTCCCCCCGAAAAAGGCACCTGAATATACAGTTGCGCCGGAGCGGATTGTCACACGCCGCCGACGTGTGCCCTAATACGGACTGGCCATCTGTCGAACCCCTAACTATGATTCCTCCAGGCTGCCTTCCTGCGGTGCATCTGCAATCGCAACTTCCGACGACTGCTCAGGTGCCCGCTTACGTCCTCTTCTGTCGCTAGGTCCCGTTGCACTTCACCGCACAGGCGATTCTCCCGCTCCGCACCGACGGGCTGGCAGCCCCCTTTATGCCGCAGGGGTACTCACATGCGTAGCCTAATCGAAACTACTGCCGAACTGGAGCGTTTCGCACAGGAACAAATGCGGTGCATTAATTGGAGTCCGCCAGTCGGTTGGTCCCCAGATGGTGAACTGCACTTCACAGAGGAGGACTGCCGAAATTGGGTGTGCAAATGTCCACGCTGCAAGTTTCTAGCGGATGCTCGTGTGGATCAAACGCGAAAGGGAGCAAGACAACTCAAGCAGCTTCATCGGAGACAGTGAGGACTGATTGTGACAAGTGGGAAAGCATCGGCTGCAAGGTAGCGCGCCATAATTGTCAACTATTCAGGTGCTCCCCCTCCCCGTTTGTCCTGTTGCGAGCGAGATTCTGTTCCTTCCAACTGAAATCACGAAAAGGGGTTTTTCGCGACCGGCCAGGCACGACGAATCGCACTTGTACTCACTGGGAATACAGAAGATTAGTTAAGGAAGGTCAGGACAATGCGGCGTGATTACTCGATGGCGGCCGCTTGGGAGGCCGAGCAGCCGTAGCACCAGATGCGGATCCTGCCGGTGTCAACATGGACGAAGCCGGAACTCGGGTAGTAGCCGACTCCTCCGCGATGCAGGGCGATCGCGGCGTTACGCAATGTCAGCGTATCAACACCGGGAATGCGAATGTCGATGGCGTGAGCCTGCATATGCAGGCTGTTGCGGGCTACGCCGGAAGAGCGGGCGCGAAGGAATTCATTGCTCCACGGGGTGCGGTAGCCGCAGATGATGTCAATTTCGGCGTTGGGGCGGCCGAGGGAAGCGGCGAGATCGGAGAGAATGTCGAAGACGCCGGGGTCGTAATGCTTGACGTCGCCGGTTCGGTGGTCCCGGAGGAAATGGTCGAGCTGTTCTTCGGCTTCGGGAAGATAGTTGTCGCCGCGACGATAAACGACGTCAATACGTTCGCCTGTGTGCGTGTGATAGAGCCGGATATGGTGCTCTTGCGGACGGAAATCGTCAGCCGCTCGGGAGGAATTAAGCGCATCCGCGGCCAGCAGCGTAGAGAATAAAACGACAAATGAAAACCTAAGAAGAACCCTCGGCAACACTTAACCTCCCCATTAGGTTTGACGTCGAGAGGAAACCAGGGGTTTCCTCTCGCGAAGCTTTTGCTGAAAAACACAACAGAATGTCTGTGTTATTTTGCATCACCTTTGGGGCATATGACGCAGAAAGGTCCTGTCTGGGTTCCAAAACCGGCTTGCTGTACATCGGCAACATCCTGATAAGTATATTATATTCAACAGCATACGGCCACATGCACCATTGGCTTGGATGAAGTCAATTCGGCAAAAGAGATGCATTTGTCTACAACGAATATTCGGGCTTCCCACCGAGCGTTGGTCTCGCGCGGAGTTGGCTGGACTCCCCGCACAGGAAGAGTCGCACTGCGAGTTCACCAGGAGGTAACGAAGCGTGACGCTGAGTACGACAAATCGCTGCTCCCGAATCGCTTACCTGATAGTGCTGCTGGTGTTCGCTGTGGCCTTGACAACCGCGTTGGTTCTCGCGGCTGAACGCACTTCCGGAACCAACAGAAGCCTGATCGATCCTCCTCCCGCAGCTGGGATTTTCGCTGGAGAGGCGGCATGTTGACCCAAGCCGAGGTCCCCGTTCCGCATCCAGCCGCTTTACTGGCGTGCCTGGCGCTGCTGATCTTCGTCGCCTCCGTAACGGCAGCACCCGTCTTTGCAGACATTCACCCGGTTCCCCTGGACAAGAACACGGATTCGGCGAAGTGCCTGGAGTGCCACGGCGATAAGGCCATAGGCAAGAGTGTCCACACGGCTGTAACCACGGGCTGCACGAGCTGCCATGAAATCCGCGTGAACCGCGACGTCACCCGCCTCAAGCTGATTACGACGACGACATACAGTCTCTGTCTGATGTGTCACGCCGACAAAAATGCGGCGGAGCTGAAGGGGACAGTGCACCGGCCAGCGCTGCGCGATTGTGTAAAGTGCCACGATCCCCACCAATCCGATAACACAAATCAACTGCTAAAACCGACGTTCGGTGATCAGAAACAGAATCTTTGCTTAAGTTGTCACAAAATCGGCGTAAACGTCCCGGAAAGCGGTAGCCGCCATCCGGCGCTCGACATGGGCTGTGAAACCTGTCATGTCATGCACAAGACCGGAGAAGCGGGCAAGGCCGAATTTGACTTTCATCTGACAAAGGCTTCTCCGGCGCTGTGCATCGATTGTCACGATCCTGGGGACGCCAGCCTGCAGAAAGCACACCAGGGTCAGCCGTTCGGCACCGCAGATTGCTTGCAGTGTCATGACCCGCACCAGTCCAGCGCCCCCAAATTGATGGCCAAGTTCCTGCATCCACCGTTTGCCGACAAGCAGTGCGAAGTGTGCCACGCGCCTGCCAAGGACGGAAAAGTCGTCCTGACGCAAGCCGATGCCAAGTCGCTCTGCGTGACCTGCCATGATGAAAAAGCAAAGCAGATTGAAACCGCAAAAGTACAACACCCCGGAGCCACTGGTGATTGCATGGATTGCCACAACCCGCATGCCAGCCAACAGCCCGGTCTGCCCAAGAGCAATGGCGTGGATATCTGCCTCGGTTGCCACACCGGCACTGCGGAGTTGTTGAACAAAAAGAAGGTGCATCACCAACCGGCCGTGAAGGATGGCTGCGGCACTTGCCACACGCCGCATGGAGGAGAGAACGAAAAGCTGCTGAGGGTGCAGGATACGAATGCTTTGTGCCTGGAGTGTCACGGACCAGAAGCTCCGGCCCCGACAAAACTCGTCGATCAGCAGATGGTCGCCATTCTCGGCGGGAAGGTGCGCCTGCCCGAAGACGATTTCAAGAACAGGCCGGTTCTACCGATAGAGTATGGCCTCGGACATCCGACGAAGAGGCACCCAGTCGGCAACATCTTGAACACAAAAACGAAGAAGCCCGCGGCCCTCAACTGCCTGACGTGCCACCAGCCGCACGCGTCGGCGCACGCGGGGCTGTTAGTGAATGACCAGGAGAACAACATGGCCTTTTGCAAGACCTGCCACTCAGAAGGATCGATGCAGTTGCAGTAGATGGAGAGGATCGAAATGTTTTGCGCTCGCTCAAATTCGCTAGTTTCGCAAAAAATTCGAAAGATCAGCGTATTGACACTCGCAACGGCGGCCTGCTGTATTCCCACTCCCGCACAGAACCACAACAAGAACAAAGCAAACGCCGTCGACCAGGTACAGGGGCCGAAGCGAACCACCTTCGACATCAGCAAGATCGTGTGGCCAAATCCTCCGGCGATTGCGCGGATTAAATTCGAAGACATCTTGACGGGTCAGAGGATCGACTGGGCCGCACTGGAAAGCAAGCAAAAGCCAAAGCAGTCGTGGATGGATCGGTTGGCGGGCGAGCAGCCGGACCGCCAAGTCAAGGATGTGGCGAAGAAGGTTGGGTTTCAGTTGATCCGCGTGTACGGTGTGGCTGCAGACTCGAAGGGAGATATCTACGCCGCCGATCAGGCCGTCGGCGCGATCTTCATTTTTCCGAAGGCGAAAAATGAGGAGCTGAAACTCATCAAGAATGGTCAAGACGCGCACTTTGGTCTGATCAACGGACTGGCGATGGACGATAACGATCGGCTCTTCGTCACCGACTTGAAACTGCACCATGTGCTGGTCTTTAGCTCGAAGCAAGAAATCGAAGCTTCGTTCGGCGCTGATGAACTCGTTTCTCCGGCCGGCATCGCCCTCGATACCACGAACCGGTTCGTCTACGTTGTGGACACTCAACAAGACCAGGTGCTGGTCTATGACGCCGACAGCTTTAAGCTCCTGCGACGGATCGGCACCGGCGGCAAGAACCACAAGCTCACAAGCCCCGGGGATTTTTCTTTGCCCACGCACGTTGCGGTGGATAAGGAGGGGAACGTCTACGTAACGGACACACTGAATAATCGTGTGGAGATTTTTGACGCCGACGGGAACTTCATTCGCGAGTTTGGCAAGGGTGGGGATGGGCCCGGGCGCTTCGCGAGGCCCAAAGGAATCGCCATCGATTCAGACGGGCACATCTGGGTCGCGGACGAAGTGCAAAGCCGGGTTCAGGTTTTTGATCAGGAAGGCCGACTGTTGATCTATTTCGGTCAGATGGGATGGTACCCGGGACAATTCCAGGCGCTGTACGGGATTGCCTATGACAAGCAGAACAACCTGGTGATCACGAGCGAGCAGTTCCCCGGCCGGGTCCAGGTATTCCGTTACGTGACAGACAGGGAAGCAGCAGCTGAGAGATCCCGCCGGGAGGCGGAACAAACGAAGCCGGCGCCGAAAGCTGCAGATTCTACGCCGGAGAAAGGCGGTGAACCCGTCAAGAAAACAGGCTCTTGATGAGCCACGCCCCGGTGTTTCACGAGCGGGCTCGTCAAGCGAAGTGATTCGCTCCAAGAAAGATCAATCGCTCCAAAAAGTTTTGGATAAAGAGAAAACTTGGAGGAAATACCCAGATGAAAAGGACAGCATTACTACTTGTTCTGATCCTGGCCGTGGCCGGATACGCCGCAGCTCAGGTCACTTCCCCGACCGGCGACGTCCTCGGCGCACACAACGTGTACGGCCGCGGTTGCGAAGCCTGCCACGCAGTGCATAGCGGCGCTCCCGGCAACGGCGGACCTGCCAGCCCGAACAGCGGCAATCTTGCGCTGTGGGGCGAGGACCTCACTCCGCTTTACGGGCACACCTTCACGTTTGCCGGTGGAGCTACGGTGACCATTCCGAACTATGGCACCACCGGCACCAACCCGATCGGGCTTCCAGGTAGCGCTAGCGACGGCACGTTCGTCATCGCCGCTTGTCTGAGCTGCCACGATGGCAATCTTGCCAAAGTGGGCATGATGAAGGGCTACACGGTGGAGACCGTGACGATCGCCGGCAAGAGCTTTAATCCCCCGACGTATTTGGGGGCTGATGGCTCGACGCCCGGAAATTACTTGAACGACCACCCGGTGGGTCCAAGTGCCAATCCTTGGTGCGGCACCTACGGATGGGATTGCACGGTAGCAGCAGATGGCACGATCACCCCTGGTCCGAACCAAACGACCTATTTCACTAACTATTTCGATGTGACTAAGACCGGGCCTCTCAGCGCACTGGTGAAGGTGGCTGGCTCACACTCTAATAACTTTGGCATGACCTTTACCAATTCGTGGATTACCTGCACGACCTGCCACGACCAGCACAACATGCAGTACTTCGACACCACTGGGAAGGGGACGGTCATCAAGCCGACCCACTTCTTTGTGCGCGGCTGGTACGATCCCGGAAATGTCAACACCAGCAACAGCGCAGCGCAGTTCTGCCGCAGCTGCCACGGCGGCGAATCCAACGAAATGCACGGCCAGAAGAGCGTGCCGACCACCTAAGCCTACTCTCTTCTTTCGGGGGAGGACAATCCTCCCCCGGAGGAACCCCAAGAAACGATTCGAAAGGAGGAAATCATGAAACGGGCGCTGGTGGTGATTCTGGGGAGTCTTGCGGCGGTAGGGACGGTCACCCGGGCGCAAATGGCGGACTCGCACGCGTTGACTCCAGAAACGCCCACGGCGAGCGCAAGCGTGCCCTTGCAGAATATGACGAGACCGGTCGCAAGAGTCAACGGAGCCGTCCTGACAGAGATGGATTTGCTGCGCGAGATTTACACGATTTTTCCCTATGCCAAGCAACACGGCGGCGTGCCGAAGGCGATGGAAGCGGACATCCGGCGGGGCGCATTGAAGATGATTGAGTTTGAGGAACTCGTGTACCAGGAAGCGAAGCGGCGGGGAATGACGATCGCACCGGAACGCTTGACGAAGGCGGAAGCGGGCTTCCGGAAGCAGTTCGAAACCGAACAGCAATACAAGGAGTTCGTTCAAGTGGAAGCCAATGGTTCAGCCCAGGCGATCCGCGTGAAGATCAAGAGGTCACTGCTCATCGAGGACTTGCTTGCGATAGAAGTCACGAACAAATCGGGTGTGACGCTGGCGGAAGCCAAAGCGTTCTACGATAAGAACTCGGAAAAATTCCGGCTCCCTGAGACCTATGCGTTGCAGACCATCACAATCATGCCGCCAGTCCGGCCGAGCCGGCAGGAGCCTGACCCCCCGCCGCCGACTCCCGAACAGTGGAAACGGATGAAGGTACGGGCGGATGAGGCGCTGCACCAGGCGAAGGCAACTAAGAACTACGAAGAATTCGGAATCCTTGCCGAGAAGATTTCCGAAGACGATTACCGCGTGATGATGGGCACTCACAAGAATGTCGAGGCCGCAAATCTGCCGCCCGAAGTGCTCGAGGCTGCTTCGAAATTACAGATTGGCGAAGTCAGCGACCTTATCAAGGCCGAGAACGCCTACACCATCATCCGCGTGAACGCTCACAATCCAGCGCGGATGCCGTCGTTCAATGAAGCGTCCAAGAATCTCGAACTTGAGCTGCGCCGCCAGAAGACCGAGAGAACACGGCAGGAACTCGATGCGAAGTTGAGGAAGAACGCGAAGATCGAGGAATTGTAGCGTGCACGATGGAGACAAGGGGCTCTGGGATTCGGGCAACGGGGTTGGCGCTCTTCGGACTGCTGTGCTGTGTCACCACCATTCAGGCACAAATTCGTGTCGGGAGTGAAACAGAGCTTAATCTGGACGGCAGTATCAGCGCTGGATATTCTGGGAGCATCTCAAACGAGGGGGCAGATAGCCATGGGCTTGGGTTCGGCGGTGTCGGAAATCTTAGCGGCTCGTTTTATAGCCCTCAGTTTTTTTCGTTCAGTGTCGTGCCGTTTTACAATCAGTCGCGCAATAACTCGAGCTACCAGTCGATTACAGATAGTTCGGGCGTGACTGCGAACGCAAATATCTTCGCGGGCAGCAAGTTTCCCGGCACGGTCAACTATTCGAAGATCTTTAACAACACATCGAATAATTTCGTGGTGCCGGGCCTGGCCAATTACGCGACCAATGGGAACACGCAGACGTTCGGCGTGGGCTGGGCAGCCAATTTCGAAAAACTCCCCTCTCTCACCTTCGGATACCAGCAAGGAGACAATAACTACTCGCTATTCGGAACACCGCAGGAGAGTTCGAGCTATTTTCATTCCGCGTTTGGCAATGCAGTCTACACGATCGATGGGTTTCATCTCACCGGGGGCATTAACTATGTCAATACCAACGCTGTTTACCCGATTCTCGAACCGGGGTCGCCTCAAGAGACAAGCAACGGGGAGACTAGCACCTACAACTTCGGCCTGTCTCGGGCTCTGGCTCTTCACGGAAACACGTGGGTCAATTTTACCAGGAACACGAGCGATTACAATTATCTGAACGTCAGCGACAACCAGTCCACCGACATTGTCACAGGGGGAGTGAGTCTGAGACCCACAGCAAAGCTTTCTACCCAATTTGGCGGGGATTACAACGACAATCTTGCAGGGTCGATCTTTTACCAGGTGACGAGCGGCGGCGCGATTGTTCCCATCGTGCTCAACGGTGAGCCGTCGCATTCGTGGGGCGTATTCGGCGATGCCCAATACTCGATCATGGAAGGACTCTATATTGACGGAATCATGACCTACCGGCAGCAGTTATTCCTGGGAAATACGTATGACACGGCTTCCTATGGCGGCTCCGTGAGTTATGGCCGTCGTTTGTTCGGAGGACAGCTTTCGGCGTCCGTAACAGCAACACACAATACCTCCGGATCCGTCGGCGAGTCCACACTGGGGCTGCTAACTAACGTGATCTATTTCCGACGAGTTGGTGAGTGGAGCTTAAGCGGCTCCTTCGGCTATTCGCAGAACACCCAGACGGTTCTCATCGCATACACGAGTTCTGGCTATAGCTATTCCTTCACCGCGTCTCGGCGGATCGGCCGTCTCTACTGGAACGGGTCGGCGAGCGCATCCAAAAGTATGATCAATCAGGCATCGAACCTGAATACGAATACCCAGTCCTATTCGACCGGACTCTCAGGTCGCTGGCTGAGCGTTAACGGATCGTACGGGAAGTCCAGTGGCACTGGCTTCATCACGCCGACGGGTATCGCCCCGCTCCCGCCTGGGGTGCCGCCCCCTCTGGTTTCCACGCTCTTATACAGTGGAAGAACTTACTCTGTGGGTGTGGGAAGCACACCGGTACGCGGTCTCAGTTTCTCAGGGTCATACGTCAACTCGCGCAGCAACACCGCCAATGGAGTACTTGTCTTAAATAATAAGCTCGAGGAGGCGAACGCCTATCTGACCTATCGATTCCGCAAGGTGTATTTCAATGCCGGTTACAGCCGGCTGCTGCAGGGATTCAGCGGCACCGAGTTGCCACCTGCGCTCCTCACTACGTACTATGTTGGCCTATCACGATGGTTCAAAGTGTTCTAGAACGCCTGCGGGCTAACCTGATCAGACTGGGCCTCGGCTTAACGGTCATGTTGCTGGTCAAGCCACTGCCTGTCAGTCCCGTACCTCATGATTCCAAAGCGCGCACGGTGACCGTGCCCGTTTTGCTGTTGGATGGCGGACGGAAACTCGTGTTTGACAGAAGTCTCAGCACCGAAAAGGATCTCCACCCAAAGCGTAGCTTGTTTAAGAAAATGCTGGACGTTGTGGTGGGTGCGCCCGATGTCCATAGCATGGTCCGTCCGTTCAGCGTGGTCACCGATTCACGTGGCCGAGTCATCGTGACCGATCCTGGTGCCAACGGCGTACACATTTTTGACCTGAAGGAACAGAAGTACAAATTCGTTACCCGGAAAGAAAAAAGCAAGGAAGCTATGACCACGCCACAGTGCGTGGCCGTGGACGCCGAAGACAGAATTTATGTCACCGATTCGGATCTCGGAAAGATTTTCGTGTTTGAGCCGGACGGAAAGTTCAGCCGAGTCATCGGCAGCCTAAAGCACGGTGAAGGCTTCTTCAAACATCCCACGGGCATCGCCGTGGATTCCGAAGCTCAGCGCATTTACGTGTCGGATACGTGGCGCAATGAGATCTTCGTGACGGATCTAGAGGGAAATGTTCTCCAAAAAATTGGCAAAAGCGGTACGGGACAGGGAGAGTTCAACTTTCCCACTGACCTGCGACTTGATGGAGTTAATCTGATCGTCCTCGACGCCATGAATTTCCGTGTGCAGGTACTCGATCGCTCGGGGGCTTTCGAGTACGCGATCGGAAATCTTGGGGACGACCAGGGGGAGATGTTCCGGCCAAAGGGGCTCGGTTTTGATTCCGAGGGACATCTTTACACTGCCGAGGGGGTTTCCGGGTTGGTGCAGGTTTTTGATCGGCGCGGACGGCTACTGTACTACTTCGGAAAACGGGGAACGGGATTTGGGGAGTTTCAGCTGCCCACCGGACTATTTGTTGACCGTGAGGACCATGTCTATGTGGTGGATTCCTACAACCATCGTGTTCAGCGCTTCCTCTACGTTGCCCAGGGTAAACAGACCGGAGGCGCACAGTGAAGGCGCTGGGTTTCGCCGGTATCCTCCTTTTAGTTACAACTCTCGCCTGGGGCCAGCAGTTTAGTGGAGACGTGCTCGGACAACATAACTTGGGTGGCGGCGGTACCTCTCCCTTGAAGGGCGGCGTGAGTGCACCGTGTCTCTATTGCCACGCGCCTCATTCGGGACTTTCTGCACAGGCTCCCTTGTGGAATCAAACACTGACCCAACAGACTTATACGATCTACACCAGCACCACGTTCACCGAAACGGAAAATGCCAAGCCCGTTCTTGGAAGTGACAGCAACCTCTGCTTGAGTTGCCACGATGGGAGCATTGCACCCGGCCAGACCGTTGCCTACGGGAAATTCCCGATGAGCGGCAGCATGAGTGCCGCCGACAATTTTGGGACAGATCTGTCCAATTCGCATCCTTTCAGCCTGGTGCTGCCCCTCAAAGATTCAGCCGACTTAGTTCCTTCGTTGTACAACTCCGGAGTGACGGCGGATCCCACGGGGGCGGTGAGATTGATTAACGGGAACATCGAGTGCACCTCCTGCCACGACGCCCACGTCGAGGCCACGGATCTGGTAGGGCGAAATTTCCTGGTGCGGGAGGCTTCGAGCGGTCAGCTGTGTCTTGCTTGTCACACCTCGGCAACCCGCAGAGTAAATAACGTCTCGAATTATTTGACTGGGTGGGCTAACAGCGTACACTCGACCGCGGGTAACAAACTCGCCGCTCAGAAGGGAATGAATCTCGGACCATACCCGACTGTGGCGCTGAACGCGTGTGCGTCTTGTCACATGCAGCACAATGCTCCGGGAGCGGCGCGCCTGTTGCGCGGCAAGAACGAAAACGATTGCGGGGGATGCCATGGCATCGCGGCCAATCTGTCTCCAGCACTTTTGAATGTGTTCGCAGAATTTACGAAGCCGGGCCATCCGTTTTCGACCGCTGGGGGCTCCCACGACGCGGGCGAAGCCGCTATTTTGAACCAGAACCGTCACGCTACCTGCGTAGACTGTCACAATCCGCATTCGTCGCTCCAAGTGACTGCGTTTCCCGCAGCTGCCTCCGTCCGTCCTTCACAAACCGGCGTTCAAGGGATCAGCGCGACGGATGGAACATCCGTGCTCAATCCGGCAGTGAACCAGTATGAGAACTGTTTGCGTTGCCACGGAACCAGTACCGGCAAGATGGCGATCCCGGCTACGTTTGGCTATCTACCGATACGGGCGGTCGCCGCGGGCGATCCCTTAAACGTCATTCCGCAATTCTCGCTGCTGGCCACTTCGAGCCACCCCGTGACACACGACCGCACCAGTCCGTACGCGCAAACGAGCCTGCGTCCGTTTATGTTGAATGAGGACGGAGTCACTCCGGGGCGCACGATGGGAACACGGATCCTTTGTACGGATTGCCACAACAGCGATGACAATCGCGAGTTCGGTGGAACCGGCCCTAATGGCCCTCACGGGTCGAAGTGGACTCACATACTCGAGCGGCGTTACGAGATGAACCAGGCCGCTCTCCCCGGACAGTTGATTGCGAACCTTTTTCCCACGCCAGATTTGACCACCATCAATGGGCCATACGCCATGTGCGGTAAATGTCATGACTTGACGCGAGTCGCCGCCAACACGAGCTTCAGTGAGCATGCTCGACACTTGAATGACGGCTTCACCTGTTCGACATGCCATACCGCCCACGGGAACGGGGCGACCAGCGCGACGATTTCCGGAGAACGGCTCGTTAACTTCGATGTGGATGTGGTCGCGCCTAACGGGACGAATCCCATTTCCTATAACAAGGCAACTAACTCCTGCTCACTCGTTTGCCATCAGCACATCCATAAAGGCGGCGTAGCGCCGGCGGCGGTGAAGCCAACGAGCAAGTAACCTGTTCCCAGCCCCCGGTGCGCTGACAGCGTGTGTGAGCGCCCGAGCTTATCTTAATTCGGTGGAAGGTTCTTTGTTCCCTTGACCTGATTCGTGGTAGCTAGCGTCTTCGTTGACGGCCCAAACGTCGTACTTTTTCCGATCGGCGAGAATGTTTCGGGCCGTGAGCAGGCCAGTCGCCATCGCATGGTCCTGATTGTTGTACTTGTGCATGCCGTTGCGTCCCACAAGATGAAGAGACGGGAAGTTCAGGTCCAACGCTTCGCGGACGACCTGCACGTGATGCTTATAGTCGTCGTTATAAACGGGATAGGCCTTGGGCTGGCGAATGACGCAGCCGTCGACGACCTCCTGAGCCTCCGCGAATCCCAGTTGTACGAGTTCCTTCCTCGCGGTTCGAACTAGCTCCGCATCGGTTGCGGTCCACAGACCATCGCCTTCAAAGCAGAAATACTCCATCCCGTAGCCACAGAACCTCGCGTCCGGGACCATTTCGGGCGACCATGACTTGTAGTTCTGTACGCGCCCCACTCTCACATCGGGATCGTGAATATAAATCCAATTGTCCTTGAAGCGGTCGCTCTCTCGTACGATCAAGCCAACGGTCAAGAAATCGCGATATCGGAGGGAGGCGCCCGAGTGGAGGGCTGCGTCTGGAAGGTGCGGTTCGATCATCGAGACTAGTTCGCGAATCGGCATGGACGAAATCAGATGGTCGCCTCGGTAGTCTTCGACGGTGTCCTCGGGGGTGCGCGCTGAGACAGTCCAGTATTGATCTGCCTCACTGAACTTGCAGTGCACAACCTTGCGCCCAAGGTGAACTTCACCACCGAGCTTTCGAACTTTCTGCGCGCAAGTCTCCCACATCATACCGGGACCAAGCCGAGGATAACGAAAGTTGTCGATCAACGTCGTAGCTACAGTGGAACGTGAGTTTCGCGCGGGCGCAGGCAGGAGAGCACTCCGGATGGCTGCACTCAGCGAAAGTCCTTTGATCCGTTGGGCCGCCCAGTCGGCGGAGATTTCGCGGCAGCTCATCCCCCAGATTTTCTCGGTGTAGCTCCTGAAGAATATTTCGAAAAGGCGCCGGCCGAACTGATTGACGACCCAATCTTCGTATGATTTTGCAGGAATTGTCGGACGCGTTCGGGCACGGAGGAACGACAAGATGCATCGCAAGGATTCGGAGATGCCGAGCTTGCGAAGAGCCTCAACTGGCCGAAGAGGATAGGAGTAGAACTGACCGTCGTAATAAATCCGGGATGAGCGAGGCCGCTCGAGCAAATCCGGGCCGAGGATCTCCGTCCACAGATCTTCAACTTCTCGTGATTTCGAGAAGAAGCGATGGCCTCCGACGTCGAATCGGAAACCTTTGTACTCTACCGTGCGCGCGATACCGCCGACATGCTGCGGGTCGCCCTCCAGCACAGTGACGGCTTGCCCTTGTTTACACAGTTCGTAGGCCGCCGTGAGGCCAGCGGGTCCGGCGCCCACAATGACGGCCTTATTCCCGCGGTCGCTCATTCACGAAATGCCCTGGACGAGATGTATGCGATCTAGAGCCAACGAGATTGGTGGCCTTTTTGTTCGATTCGTAAGCACTAACCGAGTCTAGCAAAGATCATCAATTGGAGATGGGGGAGGCATGGAAAACTAGCGGCGGCGCTGGTAGGTGAACATATACTCCTCCCGGTCCGGATTTCGGGCGAAAACTTGTGAGGTCTTGTAAGAATCGACAAGTCCGTCGGCAGGCGTACCGGGAAGTTCATCGTTGGAGAGAACAAATCCGCCCGGCCGTAACATCAGCGACATGTTTCTTCGCGCCAGGCTTTGCTCAAAGGCACTGAAGTAGACGAATACATTGGTGCCGATGATGAGATCGAACCCATCACCCGATGCGAAGGGAATGCGCTGGTACACAATGTTCGCGTCCAACGGGGTAAGACGCAACACGACATCAGGACGAATCTTGAGAGCACGAGTTTCGGTGGTCGGGGCCGCAGCGGGAGGCACGGGTATCGGCGGAACAGGGGCGCCGATCGTTGACCCGAGCCTCTGCCAGTATTGAATGAAGGCAGCTCGGTATTCGGGCGTTTGACGAGCAGCCGTGTCCCAAGCCAGTTGCACGGTGTAAGGCTTTCCCCCTTGCGCCAGTTTACGGGCCCGCTCGATATGGAAATTGACGTCCGGGCTGATATCGAGGGTAAAGATCTCAACTGAGGACGGGTTGGCGAGGCCCAATCGGAGCAGCGAATCGAGTACAGCGAACGGTTGCGTCGTCTGCAGTGGATAGAAATCAGTTCCGTTTTCTTTGTTCGCGAAATCGAGGCCTGGACCCACAATGGCTAATCGGCGCACAGAGCCTTTCTGCAAAAGACCTTGCTGCATCATTGCGTCGAGGTGCCGATCGATGAGAAAGTCGGGCCAGAGATTGGTATCAAGAGAAATGCCACGATCTTGAAAGATCTGACGTCGTTCCTGCGGCTGGCTCTTGTACCGAATGATCTCGTCGCGCATCCTTGCCAGATTCGCGAGAAGAAAGGCCTTGATCTTGTCCCGCTGCTCCGGCGTAGTGAAGGAATTGCCCTTATCCTCGAGGAAGCGCCTCATTCGTGCGATTCCCTCGCTGGGATTCGGGGCGGTCATTGCGCGAATGAGGTCACGGGCGCGGTTTTCGGCAAAAGCGTTGACCAGCGAGCTTTGACCGTATTTCAGAAGATACTCGTCGTCAATTCGATATTCCTTCGTAAACGTGACGCCGAAGCGAAGGAGATTGGTTAGCGTATCTTCTTCGCCTCGATCCAGTCGACCACGAATCTCGGCGTCCTGCCTTTGAACCCATTGCGTCCAGTCACGCGCGCTCAAGGTCTCGTAGTTGACCAAGTCCGGTGGGAGTCGTCTTGCCATGGACTGAAGAACCGGCTGGGATTCTTCGAACGAGATGAACTCGTGTATGGAAGTCGATTGAGGCCAGATGAGCGGAACAACACTCAACAACATAAGAGCGACCAGATTGGAGGAAAGTGCGCGCATCATGAACGAAGCGGCAAAAACTAACGGCGTTTATTCAAGGAAGCCGGCGCCTGCGCGATCAGGCTCTGAACCTTAGCCTTGTTTTCGTAATTTGGATTCGTTGTCAGGAGCTTTTGCCAAACCGCGATGGCGCCATCCGGATCTTTTTTGCCCTGCCATTTCACAATGCCAAGGTTGAAGAGCGTATCCGGCTTGTTGGGTTGATAGGTGAGGGCTTTGTCGAATTCGCTGATGGCCGTGTCGGCGTTTCCGCTGTACCAATACGCCGTGCCGAGATCCGTCCGGACCGAAGCGTTGGACGGCTCAAACTTGAGGGAGCGCTCGTAGTAATCGATGGCCGCGGGATACTCCTTGGCGTCGTAATAAGCGTTCCCAATTTGCGCGAGGAGACCGGCGTTCGTGGGGTCGGATTTGAGTTGTTCGAGCAGCGGCGCTACCTGGGCGCCGGCCGTTTGCTCGAATTGTACGGGGGACGCTGATGGGGCCGTACCCGGGTTCGGAGGCATGGTCGTAGTTAGGGCTGGCGCGCTCGTCGCGGCAGTGACGGCGACCGGGTTCGAATGATCCTGCGCTGTTCGAAGCAACCAACCCGCACAAATTCCGAGAAACAGACAAACCGCCGCGAAAGCAAAGGTCTGAGTCGTCGTCCAAGTTTCGCTCGTTGTTGTTTTGAGGGTCATTCTGACTTCTCCTTCCTGGTGGCGCGAAATCGTTTACTTGCCGGCCGCACCGGCGGCCTGGGCTTCCGCGATCATTTTTTCGACGATAGGCTTGCGCTCGAGATTGGGATTGTCTTTCAGAAGTTGTTGCCACGCCGCGATGGCGCCCGTTGCGTCATTTTTGCCCTTGTACTTGATCATGCCCAGGTTGAACAAGGCGTTTACGTTCCTGGGATCGGATTCGAGCGCCAGCTGTAATTGGTGAAGCGCTTCATCGACCTGGCCGGAATAGAAGAGGCAAGAAGCCATTTGCGTGCGCACGTTTGCGTTTTTTGCGTCAATGTTCAGTGCTTGTTGGTAGTAGTCGGCAGCTTTTTGAAACTGGTGCACACCCTGGTAGATCGAAGCGATTTGGGTCAGAAGAGACGCATTCTTCGGCTCGGCCTTGGATTTTTCGACCAGGGCAGAGGTCTGAACATCGGCCATTTGCTTCATTTGCTCGACGGTGAGCGCCGGATGAACGCCAGAGTACGTGGCAGGCGGGTTCGTCGAATTCGCCGTAGGCGGAGCAGTGGTGGCGGTTGGCGAGGCGGAACTCTTCCCGAAAGCGAAGTATCCGAGGGCACCGCCCAAGAGTAAAGCGACAAGACATATGAAAGAAACCTGAGCGGTCCGGAAGCCCTGCGGGCGAGGGGTTTTCGGTTCGGATGGAGTTGCCATGTGAGACTCCCGAAAACGCCGTTCCTGTGCAGCTAAAGCTTTGCCGCTCAATCAGTTGCCGCGGTGTAGCAACCGGGACAACAAGAGGCGGAAGAGAAGCGCCAAGGCAAGAGTAATGGTTAGTGGGCACAGGTGCCGCGCGGGACGTCACGGGCAGCTGTGACGCCGGTCACACTCGTGTGGCTTTCGGGTAACCTCGTGTCAGGGAACATCTTTGACGGCTATAACCCCAATGGTATCCTTTCTCTTGCGTAGTTAAGCGCTTGAATCCCAACGGCGAGCGAGGGTCAGCACCTTTAACATGCCTGCACTGTTCACAAGAAGGGCGAGCGTTATTGGGATAGCCAGTCTGTCTCTGGTATGGCTATGTTGCACCATCGCGGGTCTCTATCCTGTGGCGCCCGTGGCACAGCAGAAAGCTGAGGCCGCGAGCGGACTGAATCACTGCGGGTCTCCCTTTGCAATTGCTGATTTCGATGGCGATCACTTGCCCGATCTGGCGGTGGTGCAAGTCGATACCTACGGCTCGCGGACCAGCAAATACTCGATTCGTGTTCGGTTCAGCGGAGGCGAAGGCGCGGCAATCGGAATCGAGGCACCCCTCGGAGGGTTACGAATCGATTCGCGCGATGTGAATGGCGATGATGCGGATGACCTGATTGTATCGACTGCCGCGGAGTCCGAAATCGTGGCGGTTCTCGTAAATGACGGCCACGGGAATTTTGTCGTTGCAAAACCGGGCGCGTTTCCAAACCTAGAGCGAAAACAGAACTGTTTCATCGAAGTGTTTGGGACGCAGATCTGTGACGAGCACACGTTAACGCAAAGCCGTCCGGCGTTTGGGGAGGAGGCTGTAGCAACGGCCGGCTGGCACGGTCAAGTTGGTGCAGGTCTTTTCCGGAGCACGCTCGGAAGCAAGTCGCTCCTGGGACCGATCCATTCGAACCTCGGTCGCTCACCGCCCACCGTAGTTTTCGCGTAATCATTCCTTTACCCGAGTGTAATAAATTCCTTAGACTGATGCGGCTATCGTTCCGTGCATTGGGTTCTTAGGAGCGTACTCGCAGTCCTTGGAGACGCCCAACCGGGCAAGAGCGTGTACGGTCGAGCGATAACGTCATCGCACATTTAGAGATGAGGGTGGGTTCATGCGGCGATTTATCAGAGGTGTATGCCTTTCAGCCGTCCTGGTGGCAAGTTTGACGTCGTCGGAAGCGCAAGGACAAGCGCAAGCACCGAAACCCCTGACGTGGGAGGAAGTGAAAGCGCGGTTTGAAGTGAACAACCCCACGCTGCGAGCGGGAGAAATAGGAATTGACGAATCAAAGGCCAACGAGATTACGGCTTTTTTGCGGCCGAATCCCCAAGCCTTTATTGGTGTCGACCAGATTGGTCACAACAGCCAGGGTCCTTTCTCGGAGGCTACTCTGACCACCTCGCTCAGCTATCTTCACGAGCGGCGTCATAAGCGCGAACTGAGGCTGGAGAGCGCCAAAAAAGCGACCGACATCGCCATATCCAGTCAAGACGACTTGGATCGAACTCTCCTGTTTACCTTGCGTGGCGCATTTGTGGGAGCGCTGCAGGCAAAAGCGGTGTTACGCGTGGTGCTCGATAATTTGAACTACTGGGACCAGGTGCTCAAGATCAGCCGCGAGCGGTTCCACGCAGGCGATATCGCGCAAATCGATCTGGACCGGCTGGAACTCGAGCGCGTGCAATTTGAATCGGACGTGCAAACGGCGGAAGTGAACCTGAGGACGGCAAAGATTCAGCTTTTGATGCTGTTGAATGACCGGACGCCCGTCGACGAGTTCGACGTGCTTGGTCTTTTCGAATACAACGGCCAGCTTGCGGCACTGGACGATTTCCGGAAGACGGCGCTCGAAAACCGTCCGGACCTGCGAGCTGCGTTTCAGGCGGTAGACAAGGCCAAGACCGATCATCAGCTCGCGGTCGCGAATGGATCTACAGACCCGACCATCAATTTTGACGCTGGATTTCCTGGGGTTTCCCAAGACTACGTAAACTACACGCCGTTCCTGCGCGAATACGTGGGTTTCGGTTTCAGCATTCCGCTGCGCATTTTCGACCGCAACCAGGGCGAGAAGCTTCGCACGCAACTGGACATTGACCGCAACCAAAAGTTCTTTGACGCGACGCAGGCCCAGGTATTCAACGACGTTGACTCCGCCTATGCGATGGTCAACAGCAACCTGATTTTGCTGCGGCCCTACAAAGCCAAATACCTCGACCTGGCCGTCCGCGTGCGCGAGACGGTGCGGTTCGCATATGAGCACGGGGGAGCGTCGTTGCTGGACTTCATCAGTGCGGAGAACGACTACCGCAGCGTGCAATTGAATTACGTGAACCTGGTGGGTTCCTACTTGATTGCGGCTGCTCAATTGAATCTGGCGGTAGGCAGGGAGGTTATTCAGTGAAAGGCAAGGCAAAGGGCGCGATAAGCGCCGCAACCATCTTTCTTTTTTTGAGCTTGCTGCTGCCTGGCTGCAAGGAGAGCAAACCAAACGCGAGCGCCGAAGGCCCGGCGAAGGTAACCGTCGAAGCGCAGATGAACCCGAACGACTTCAAGGTGGATCACCCTGACCGATTCCCGTTGGTAACGGCGACGGAATACAAGGCGCCCAACACCCTGAATGTGACGGGCGTAGTGAATCCGGATATCGCTCGCGCCGTGCCGGTACTCTCGCTGGCTGCGGGCCGAGTGGTGGAGATCAAAGCGAGGCTCGGCGACGAGGTAAAAAAGGGCCAGTTGCTGCTGAGGGTTCGCAGCAGCGACATTTCAGGAGCTTACCAGGTCTATTTAAAGGCGGAGAATGACGAGCGTCTGGCCCGGTCGCAATATGAACGTGCACAGATTCTGTACGACAGGGGAGCGATTGCGAAGGGCGCACTCGAAATCGCAGAGGATGCCGAACGAGATGCCAAGGTGGATCTGGATACGGCGTTGGAGCAGTTGCGGTTGCTCGGCGTGGATAAGGACCACCCGTCAGGGATCGTAGACATTGTCGCGCCGGTTTCGGGCGTAGTCACCGATCAGCAAGTCACGAACGCGGCGGGAGTGCAGGGCCTGCCGGGACCGAATCCGTTCACGATCTCCGATCTGTCCTACGTGTGGATCATGTGTGACGTTTACGAAAACGATCTTGATGCCGTCAAACTCGGCGACACCGCAGACATCCACTTGAACGCTTATCCGAATAGAGTGCTGAAGGGCCGGGTAGACAATATTTTCCCGATTCTTGATCCCAACATCCGCACGGCGAAGGTCCGTCTGGAAGTACCAAATCCCGAACGGCTGATGAAGATAGGAATGTTCGTGACGGCAACGTTTTACGGAAGGAAGCCTGAGATACATGCCTCGATACCTGCTGACGCCGTTTTGCATTTGCACGATGAGGACTGGGTCTACCTCCCGCTGGGCGGCGGCAGCTTCCGACGCCAAAAGGTTGTAGGGGGAAAGATGCTTCCGGAAAAAATGCAGGAAATCATTTCCGGGGTGGAGCCCGGAGCGAAGGTAGTGCAATCCGCGCTCGTCTTCCAGAACACGGTGGAGCAGTAGATGATCCAAAAGATTGTCGATTTTGCTCTGGAGAACCGGATCATCGTACTGTGGGTGGCGTGCCTATTGCTAATCTGGGGAGCTATCTCCTTCCATCTACTTCCGGTCGAAGCCTATCCCGATGTAGCGAACAACTACGTGGACATCATCACGCAGTGGCCCGGCATTTCCGCGGAGCAAATCGAGCAGCAGGTGACGATTCCGCTCGAAACGACGATGAACGGCATCCCCCACGTCATGCATCTTCGCTCCTTTTCTCTGTTCGGGCTTTCCGACGTGAAGCTGATCTTCGATGACGAGGAGGAAAATGCCTGGAACCGTGAACGCGTGCTTGAGCGCCTGACGCAAGTTACCTTGCCACCGGGAGTCGTACCACAGATGGGGACGGATTGGAGCCCCGTAGGGCAGATTTACTTCTTTACGCTCCAAAGTACGAATCCCAACTATGACCCGATGGCCCTGAAATCGATTGAGGACTGGGTTGTCGAGAAGAACCTAAAAGCGGTTCCGGACATCGTGGATGTGGCGAGTTTTGGAGGGCCGACACGCGAGTACCAGGTGCGAGTGGATCCGGACAAACTGGTGTCTTACGGACTCAGCTTGGCGCAAGTCGAGCAGCAACTCACGAACAGCAATGCGAATGCCGGAGGAAGTTTCATCGAAGCGGGTCTGCAGCAAATCAATGTGCGGCTGGTGGGGCTCGTCACTGATGTTCATGACATCGAGAACACAGTTCTGGTGACCAAAACCGGCACGCCACTGCGCATCAAGGACATCGCCGCGGTCGAGCAAGGTCCGAAGATCCGGTTGGGGCAGTTCGCGCGGGCGTATCACAAGGAAGACGGAAAGATACTCGATAATGACGATGTGGTGTCGGGGATCGCGCTCTTGCGGAAGGGCGCCAATGCGGACGAAGCACTTGCGGGACTTCACGCCAAAGTAAAGGAGTTGAACGAACGAATCCTGCCTACGGGCGTGAGCATTGTCCCCTTCATTGACCGAAGCGACCTGACGCATTTTACGACGCGCACGGTTCTGCACAACCTCACGGAAGGCATTATTCTCGTCATCATTATTCTCTTCCTGTTCCTTGGTAACGTGCGCGGCGCAGTCATTGTGGCGCTGACAATCCCGTTCGCGCTGTTGTTCTCGGCAACGTGCCTGAAGTTGAAGGGAATTCCGGCGAATTTGCTGTCACTCGGTGCGCTGGATTTTGGAATGGTCGTCGACGGTGCGGTAGTTATGGTGGAAAACATCGTGCGTCACCTGAGTCATGGCAACACGGGCGGGCCGGATCGCACCCCCCTCGAAAAGATTCGGGACGCCGCTCATGAGGTGCAACGACCCGTTTTCTACGCGATCGCCATCATCATTACCGCGTATCTTCCTATTTTCACTTTGCAACGCGTCGAGGGGCGGTTGTTCAAGCCCATGGCCTGGACCGTCGCCTTCGCTCTGCTGGGTGCGTTAGTTTTCTCGATGACGATCGCCCCGGTACTCGCGTATGTCTTTTTCAAGAGTGGGGTAAAGGAATGGCGCAATCCGGCGATGGAATTCCTGCGCGAGCATTACAGCACGTCAGTCCGATGGGCGATCGAACACAAGCGGATTACCCTTGTGCTTGGGGCGTGCGTACCCTTAGTTTCCTTTGCGATCCTTTACAGCGGGGTCGTGGGCTCCGAGTTTCTTCCGCACCTGGACGAAGGCGCCCTGTGGGTCCGCGGCACGCTTGCACCGAGCACCGGACCAACCGAAGGAATTCGTTTGTCAAATCAAGCCAGAATTCTTCTTTGCTCTTTTCCTGAAGTTCCGCAATGTACCAGCCAGGTGGGGCGTCCCGATGACGGAACAGACACGACCGGTTTTTTCAACACGGAGTACTTCGTCGACTTGAAACCAAAAGAGGAATGGCGTCCCGTCTTCCAAGAAAACAAAGAAGCTGTCATCGACGCGATGGACCGGGAATTGGAGAAAATTCCTGGCGTGCTGTGGAATTTTTCGCAACCGATCGCGGACAACATGGAAGAAGCGGTTAGTGGGGTCAAAGGAGAACTGGCTACAAAAGTGTATGGCGATGATCTGAAAGTATTGGAAGAGAAGGCGGACCAGATCGTCGCACAAATGCGGCTGGTTCAGGGGATCGAGGATCTAGGGGTGTTTCGCGTGTTGGGACAGCCGAATCTGGAAATTCATGTGGATCGCCCCCAGGCGGCCCGCTACCAGATTAACGTCTCAGACGTGCAAGACGCGGTTCAGACAGCGGTCGGCGGCAACGCACTTACCCAGGTCTTACAGGGAGAACAGCGGTACGACCTGGTGCTTCGCTACCTGCCGCCCTACCGCAACACGAAGGAAGCGATTGAAAAAATCAGGCTCCTCTCGCCTACCGGAGAGCGCGTCTCCCTGGCGCAGTTGTGCAAGATCGAAGAACGCGATGGCGCCTCGGAGATTTATCGCGAAGAGAATCAGCGTTACATCGCGATTAAGTATAGTGTCCGCGGCCGCGACCTAGGCGGGGCCGTGGAAGAAGCCATCAGGAGGGTCAACGAAAAGGTCGAGCTACCACGTGGATACCGCGTTGACTGGGAAGGCGAATATGAAAGTCAGAAGCGTGCTGAAGCGAGATTGATGGTGATAGTTCCTCTAACAGTGCTGCTTATCTTCCTGATCCTTTACTCCATGTTTCGTTCCTTCAAGTGGGCTCTCCTGGTCCTTGCCAACGTAGCGATCGCTCCGATTGGAGGCGTTCTAGCATTGCTGATTACCGGGACGCACTTCAGCGTTTCGAGCGGCGTCGGTTTCCTGGCACTTTTTGGCGTCTCCGTGCAAACCGGCGTCATCATGCTGGAATATATCAATCATATGCGGGCCGCGGGCCACTCCGTCGAAGACGCGGCAGTGCAGGGTGCGGTACTCCGACTGCGGCCGATCCTGATGACCATGTTGGTTGCGACTTTAGGGTTGCTACCTGCGGCGATGTCGCGGGGCATCGGTTCGGATTCCCAACGGCCGTTCGCAATTGTCATCGTCGGCGGACTCCTTGGTGCTTTGCTAATCAGCATCTACCTCCTACCGACGTTGTACGTGACAGTCGCGAGAGACACAGACAAGCTGCCCGTGGCCGAGGCGGAGTGGGAAGAATCCACTTGAAGATCTGCATCAGGCGCAGTGACGCGCGTCACAATTCATCGCGATGCTTTGCACGTGCTGTACTTGTACTTTTTTGTGCCTTCTTTCCATTGCTTTCACCTTCTGCGCGGCCTACCATTTTCTTGAAGACCCTTCTGTTGGCCTCGGAGAACCCTATGAGCAGAAAAATGTCTATCGTCGACGGCAATGAAGCCGCCGCGTCGGTCGCCTTCCGTTTGAACGAAGTGATCGCGATCTATCCGATCACGCCCTCGTCACCGATGGGCGAGTGGTCTGATCAATGGAACTCGGAAGGGAAGAGGAATATTTGGGGAGCGATCCCGGACGTAATCGAAATGCAGAGCGAGGGTGGCGCGGCTGGTGCGCTTCACGGGGCGCTGCAGGGCGGCGCGCTTGGCACAACGTTTACGGCGTCGCAGGGGCTGCTGCTGATGATCCCGAACATGTACAAAATTGCCGGTGAACTCACGCCGGCGGTGATTCATGTGGCAGCACGGACGCTTGCAACACATGGGCTTTCGATTTTTGGCGACCACAGCGACGTGATGTCGACGCGCGCGACTGGCTTCGCGCTGCTCGCTTCGAATTCGGTTCAGGAAGCGAGCGACATGGCTTGCATCGCCCAGGCGGCCTCGCTCGAGTCGCGCTTGCCTTTCGTACATTTCTTCGACGGTTTCCGCACTTCGCACGAAGTCAACATGATCGAGCCGCTGAGCGACGACGACTTGCGGGCGATGATCGACGACAAATTCGTGCGCCAGCACCGGGAGCGCGCGCTGACGCCGGACCGCCCGGTGTTGCGAGGGACAGCGCAGAATCCGGATGTGTTTTTCCAGGCGCGGGAGGCCTGCAATCCTTACTACCGCGCGTGCCCAACCATCGTGCAGGATGTGATGGACCGCTTCGCGAAGCGGACAGGACGCGCGTATCACCTCTTTGACTTTTACGGTGCGGCCGATGCGGAACGGCTGATTATTCTGATGGGATCGGGTGTGGGAGCCGCTGAAGAGGCTGTCGACGCACTCAGGAAGTCGGGCGAAAAAGCCGGACTCCTGAAAGTGCGGCTTTTCCGGCCGTTTGCTGCCGAGGCTTTCTTGCAGGCAGTTCCCGCAAGCGTGAAGGCCATCGCGGTGCTCGACCGCACGAAGGAGCCGGGGGCGCTCGGCGAACCGTTGTACCAGGACGTGCTGACGGCATACGCGGAGCGCTATTCGGTGAACCCGGGAGCGGGGATTCCGCGAGTTATCGGCGGGCGTTACGGCTTGTCGTCGAAGGAATTTACGCCGGCGATGGTGAAGGCTGTGTTTGACGAGCTGAAAAAGCCTGAGCCGAAGAACCACTTTACCGTTGGAATCGTGGACGACGTCACCCACACCAGCCTTACCTATGACGCTGACTACTCGACGGAAGATCCACGGACAGTTCGCGCGCTTTTCTATGGCTTGGGTTCCGATGGAACCGTCGGGGCCAACAAGAACTCCATCAAGATCATCGGGAAGGGAACGAACAACTACGCCCAGGGCTACTTTGTGTATGACTCGAAGAAGGCTGGCGCCGTGACGGTGTCGCATTTACGGTTCGGGCCGGATCCGATTCGTTCAACCTATCTGATCAATAAGGCCAATTTTGTGGCGTGCCACCAGTTCCAGTTCATCGATCGGATTGATGTGCTGGCCGCCGCGGAACCAGGCGCAACCTTTCTCTTGAATTCGCCGTTCGGGCCTGAAGGAATCTGGAACCACATCCCGCGCCAGGTACAGGAAACGATCATTAAAGAGAAGCTGCGCTTTTTCGTAATTGACGGCTACTCCGTGGCGCGAGCCGCCGGCATGGGGAGCCGCATCAACACGATCATGCAGACATGCTTTTTTGCGATCAGCGGCGTGCTGCCGCGCGACGAAGCGATCGCTGCGATCAAAAAGGCAATTCTCGACACGTACGGGAAGCGCGGTGATGCCGTGGTGCAGAAGAACTATGCTGCGGTGGATCAGGCTTTGGCTCACCTGCACGAGGTGAAAGTTCCGCACAAAGTCACCGCCGTGTTTGACATGCTTCCGGCCGTAGCGCCCCAGGCGCCGCAGTTCGTGAGCGACGTCCTTGGCACCATCATTACAGGCAACGGCGATTCGCTCCCGGTCAGCGCGATGCCAATCGACGGCACTTTCCCGACGGGCACGGCGATGTGGGAGAAGCGCAATATCGCGAAGGAAATTCCGGTCTGGGATGAGGAGTTGTGCATCCAGTGCGGAAAATGTGTGCTGGTATGCCCGCATGCGGTGATTCGCGCCAAGGTTTACGATGCGTCGCTGCTAGACAACAAGCCTGAGACGTTCAAGGCCACCAAGCCGCGGTGGCGGGAGTTCGAGACGCTGCGTTACACGTTGCAGGTGGCGCCGGAGGACTGCACGGGTTGCAAGCTGTGCGTCGAAATCTGCCCGGCGAAGAGTAAGAGCGAAGTGAAGCACAAAGCGATCAACATGGCGCCGCAGGATCCGTTGCGCAAGCCAGAAAGCGTGAACTGGGAGTTCTTCCTGTCGTTGCCGGAATTTGACCGGAACCGCTTGTCGCACACCCAGGTGAAGGACTCGCAACTGCTCGAGCCTTTGTTCGAATTTTCAGGGGCATGCGCGGGATGCGGAGAGACCCCTTACATCAAGCTGCTGACGCAATTGTTCGGTGACCGCCTGCTGATCGGCAATGCCACCGGCTGCTCCTCGATTTACGGCGGAAACCTGCCAACCACTCCCTACACGAAAAACCGCGACGGGCGCGGACCGACGTGGTCGAATTCGCTGTTTGAGGATAATGCCGAATTCGGCCTGGGCATGCGCCTGGCGGTCGACCAGCAAAATCATTATGCGCGGGAGTTGCTTGGGCGTTTGAGCGGGGAAGTGGGAGAAGAGCTGGTGAAAGGTCTGCTCGAAGCCGATCAGAAGAAGGAAAGCGGGATTCAGGAGCAGCGCAACCGCGTCCTGGAGCTGAAGAAGAAACTGCTCAGCTTTAACTCTCCCGAAGCGGCGGCCTTGTTTGCCGTTGCGGACAGCCTTGTGAAAAAGAGCGTTTGGCTGGTTGGAGGCGATGGTTGGGCCTATGACATCGGATTCGGCGGGCTCGACCATGTGCTGGGCTCAGGTCGCAACGTGAATGTGCTGGTGCTCGACACGGAAGTCTATTCGAATACAGGCGGCCAGATGTCGAAGGCTACGCCGCGTGCGGCGGTCGCAAAATTCGCGACAGGGGGGAAACGCACGGGCAAAAAGGACCTCGCAATGGAGGCCGTGAGCTATGGTTCCGTTTACGTGGCCCGGGTCGCGATGGGCGCGAACGACACCCACACGGTGAAGGCCTTCCTCGAGGCGGAGGCTCACGACGGGCCCTCGCTCATCATTGCCTACAGCCATTGCATCGCTCACGGGTACGATATGTCCATCGGACTCGACCAGCAGAAAAAGGCCGTGCTCAGCGGATATTGGCCCTTGATGCGTTACAATCCGGCTTTGCGATTGGAAGGGAAGAATCCGTTCCAGCTTGACTCCAGGGCGCCGAGTATTCCTTTGAAGCAATACGCCTACCAGGAAGCGCGCTATACCATGCTGGTGCGAAGCAATCCTGAAGCCGCTCGTGAACTTCTGAAAGTGGCACAGGACGACGTGGAACGCCAGTGGCGCGTGTATTCGAGCCGAGCCGCAATGGCGGGCCGCTCCGAATCTCCGCACATCGCTCCCGTGGAGCCGGAATCCGCGCCTGAACCACTAAAGAAGGGAGGGGAAGAGGAATGAGCGACCTCTCGACGAATTATCTTGGCTTAAACCTGAAATCCCCATTGCTGGCTTCGGCTTCGCCACTGTGCGAATCGGTGGACAACATCAAGCGCCTCGAGGACCACAACATCGCTGCGGTTGTGCTGCCGTCCCTCTTTGAAGAACAGCTTGACCTGGAGAGTGCGAGTGTCGACTCCGACCTCGTTCGGGGCGCCGACAGTTTTCCGGAGTCGGCTAACTTTTTCCCGGACCTGCAGACGTACAATCTGGGGCCGGACGGCTATCTTGAGCTCATACGGCATGCGAAGGAAAGCGTGAAGATCCCGATTATCGCAAGTTTGAACGGCATCTCGAATGGTGGATGGTTGCAGTACGCGAGCCTGATGGAAGAAGCCGGGGCGGATGCCATCGAGTTGAATATTTATTCAATCGCGACTGACCCCGCTGTCAGCGGGAGCGAAGTGGAACAAGGCTACGTGGATTTGGTGCGCCGTCTGAAACGCAGTATTCGCATTCCGCTAGCCGTGAAGCTGTCGCCTTTTTTCAGCGCGCCGGCAAATATAGGCGTGCGTTTCGATGAGGCCCGTGCCGACGCCATCGTTCTGTTTAACCGGTTCTATCAGCCGGATTTCGATATAGATCGGTTAGAGGTAGTGCCGAGCCTGGTGCTCAGTCGACCCGAAGAGTTGCTGCTGCGGCTGCACTGGACCGCGGTGCTTTATGGCCGTGTCCGCGCCGACCTGGGCATTACGGGGGGCGTTCACGGCGCTCGCGATGTCATCAAGTGCATCCTTGCAGGCGCCAAGGCGACATTTATGACCTCGGCGTTGTTACGTAACGGCGTTCAGCACGCGGCGCACGTGCTGACGGAAGTGAGCCGCTGGCTCGACGAGCACGAATATAAGTCCGTTCTTCAAATGTGCGGGAGCATGAGTCATGGATCAGTGCCAGACCCGACGGCGTTTGAACGCGGAAATTACATGAAGGTTCTGAGCTCCTACACGCTGAAGGCGAATGTGTTCAACGATTGAGAGAAGTTCGAGCTAGGTGATGACTGACGCGGGAGTGAATACGCGATCGGCGAGCAGACGCAGCTTCGACCTTGTTTTGCGGCAGAGCGAAATATTGGTCCCGCGTGTAGCCGACAGCTTCCGGGAGCGCGACCGTTTGGAGGTTGTGGCAGAAGCGTCCGAGGTTGTCTTAAACCGGCGCGTCACTTGCGCGTTTCTGCGAAAACCTCTTCTGCAATGTGAAAGGCGGAGTTTGCCGCTGGGACACCGCAATAGACCGCAGAATGTAAGAGGACTTCCTGAATTTCTTTGCGGGTGACACCGTTGTTGGCCGCGGCCCGCAGGTGAAGGCGGAGCTCATCGGCGCGATTCAGCGCCACCATCATTCCAATAGTGACCAAGCTGCGGGTTTTTCGCGGCAGACCGGGCCGGGTCCATATTTCTCCCCAGGCGTAACGCGTGATGAATTCCTGGAAAGGCGCATTGAATTCGTTTTCATTTGCTTTTGCGCGATTGACGTGGGCATCGCCGAGGACCGCGCGCCGCACTCTCATCCCGGCTGTATGCCGTTTCCGGTCGTCCATCTATCCGCTCCTTTAAGACCGCAAGAATCGCAGGACCGCCTCGTTGAATTCGTCCTTGGCTTCGAGGTTCGAAAGGTGTGCCGCGTTGAGTTCCACGAACCGGGCTGAAGGCATTCGCTCGGCGAGGTATCGGGCGTCGGCCAACGGGATGGACGGATCATGTTTCCCCGCAACGATCAGTGTTGGGACATTCACGTTGCCGAGCGATTGGCGTTCGTCGGCGTCACGCACGGAGGCACAGCACGCGGCGTAGCCCTCCGGGCTGGCGTGTTCAAGCATTTCGAGCACGGTGTTTGTTTCCGCGGGATGCGCGGCGCGATAGCCGGGCGTCAGCCAACGCTCAAGCACCGCAGCGGCGACGGACCTCATGCCATTTTTCCGCACTGTATCGATGCGCGCGTTCCAGGTTTCAACTGTACCTATCTTTGCAGCGGTGTTGCAGAGGACGGCTTTGTGCAGACGTTCCGGAGCGCGGGCCCCTAGAAACATGCCGGTCATCCCGCCCATGGAAAGGCCGCAGAAGTACACGCGATCAAGTTGGAGGGCATCGAGCAAACCAAGGACATCCTTGCTGAGCTGTTCGTTTGAATAAGGTCCGGGAGTCACGCTCGATTCACCATGACCGCGGGTGTCGTAGCGCAGGACGCGGAAGTGCCTGGTGAAGGCTTCTACCTGCGGATCCCACATACGGTGGTTTGTTCCAAGCGAATTGGAGAAGACGACAACCGGAGCGGTCTCCGGTCCGTTGAGTTCGTAGCGCAGCCGGGCGTCCGTCAACTGTGCGAATGACATAGCGGGTTCTTCGCTCCTTCAACGAGCCTCCGAAAACTCCCGGGTCTCGGCTAAAACGCGCTGGACAAACTCCGTTGCGCTGCCTAGGTAGTTTCGCACTTCGAAGAGGCTTGTAAGATCCGCGGGGGCGAGGTGGCCCGGCAGGTCTGGTTCTTCGCGCAAGACATCGAGAAGATGACGGTCTTGTTCTTGCGCTTTTTTGCAGGCCGCTTCGACCAGCATGTGAGCAGGCATTTTGCCCATGCGATCGGCGAGGGCTATACTGACCGCCTCCGCAAAAATCAACCCGTGCGTGGCATCGAGATTCCGGCGCATGCGTTCCGGATTTACTTCAAGCGCTGGGAGCATCTCTGCCAGATGATGCAGCGCTCCACCGCCGAGCCGGACAATTTGTGGCAAGGTTTCCCATTCGGCATGCCAGGGGCCGAGGCCGCGCTCCTGTTCCTGCAGCATGGCGGCGAGCATCGTGCTAACGAGGCCAGGAACGCGGTTCGCGGCGGCAAGCACAACAGCGCAGGTGACGGGATTGCGCTTGTGCGGCATGGTCGAAGAACCACCACGCCCCTCTCCGGCCGGCTCGAATAGCTCCTGCACTTCCGTCTGCGAGTGGAGCGAGATATCACGTGCGATTTTTCCCAGCGTGCCGGTGAGCAAACCCAGAGTCGTGGCTGCTTCCACCACGCGATCGCGGTGACTGTGCCATGGCGCCACCGGCAGCGACAGTTGGAGTTCGTCCGCCAGCGCTTTCGCCACAGCGGGGCCGCGTCCCGCCATTGCCGCCAACGTCCCGGCGGCCCCGCCGAATTGGAGAGACAGAGCGCGTGAACGAATTTCCGTCAGGCGCAGGCGATGGCGAAGAATCGCGTCCAGCCACCCGGCAACAATGAAGCCGAAGGTTGTCGGCAAAGCATGCTGCATCCAGGTGCGCGCGACCAGAGGCGTGTCACGATACTTCTCCGCAAGAGTACGAAGAGTGGCGGTGAGTGCCGCCAGATCGTGGTCGATCAATTCGAAAGCGCCGCGTAGCTGCAGCACGCAGCCCGTGTCGATGGCGTCCTGGCTCGTTGCACCGAAATGGACAAAGCGCGCCGCGTTCTTATCGTCGCGAGCGACGAGCTCGGTGAGCATTTTTATGAGTGGAATCGCGGCGTTGCCAGCGCGGGCGGCATCTTTTCGAATGGCCGCAACATCAAAAAGTTCGACGCGGCATTTCGCGGCGATTCTTGGGGCGTCAACCGCCGGAATTACGTCTGTGCGGGCTTCGGCACGCGCCAGCGCCGCCTCGAAGTCCAACATGCTTTGCAAGCGCGACTCGTCGGAAAGGATGCGCTCGAGGGCTTCGAAGGAAAAAAGCTCATCGAAGAGTCTCATCGCAGCCGCGAACCTGGTGGAGTGCCAAATCCCGACATGAGTTGCGCTCCGTAAGAATCAGATACGTTCAAGAATTACGGCGATGCCCTGGCCCACGCCGATACACATGGTGCAAAGTGCGTACCGACCCTTGGTTCGCTGCAGTTGACAGACAGCGGTGGTCACGAGGCGCGCGCCGCTTGCGCCGAGCGGATGTCCAATCGCAATAGCGCCACCGTTCGGATTCACGTATGACGCGTCGTCGGGGACACCAAGTTCGCGAAGCACGGCCAACGCCTGCGAGGCGAATGCTTCGTTCAGTTCGATGACGTCCATCTGCGAAAGAGAAAGCCCGGTCTTTCCGAGTACTTTGCGCGCTGCCGGAACTGGCCCCATGCCCATAATCCGCGGCGCGACTCCCGCTGTTGCGGCGGCAATCACACGCGCTTTAGGCGTCAGGTCATGTTTCTTGGCTGCGCCTTCCGAAGCCAGCAAAAGGGCGCAAGAACCATCATTCACTCCGGATGCATTTCCGGCGGTCACAGTTCCCTCCGGTTTGACGACGCCTTTCAGCTTTGCGAGAGCTTCGAGTGTCGTATCCGGACGCGGATGCTCGTCGACGGCAAACAGGATGGGGTCCCCTTTTTTCTGGGGAATCGGCACTCCTACAATTTCTTGGGACAAGCGGCAGGCTTTCATTGCGGCGGCAGCGCGCTGCTGACTGCGCAGCGCAAAAGCGTCCTGATCGGCACGCGAAATCTTGAATTCTTCGGCAACGATTTCGCCGGTTTCCGGCATGGAGTCCGTGCCGTACTTCGCTTTCATGGCGGGATTGACGAAGCGCCAGCCAATGGTCGTGTCTTCGATCTTCATGTTGCGGGAAAACGAGGAATCGGCCTTGCCCATCACAAACGGCGCGCGCGACATGCTTTCCACGCCACCGGCAATCACGAGGTCTACTTCGCCGCTTTTGATGCCACGCGCAGCCACGGAAATTGCGTCCATACTCGAGCCGCAGAGACGGTTGACCGTGGTCCCCGAAATTTCCTTGGGTAGACCGGCCAACAAAAGGCCCATGCGGGCGACATTGCGGTTGTCTTCCCCGGCCTGATTCGCGCAGCCGTAGACCACGTCGTCGAGCGCGTTCCAGTCCACGCTGGGGTTTCGTTCCACAAGCGCCTTGATGGGGATTGCGGCTAGGTCATCGGTTCTGACGCCGGCGAGCGAGCCGCCATATCGGCCAATGGGTGTGCGAATCGCGTCACAAATAAAAGCGGTGGTCATGATGACTCAGATTCTTTCCTGCCCCCAGTCTACCGTAAACGCACACGGGAAGACCAAATCCGATGCATCGACGGACAGGCTGAGATAGACTCGGCCAGTGTTACTTGGGCCGCGCGCTCCGACGAATCGACGATGCTAATCAACCGACAAGAAATCCAGATTGAATGGGGAGATTGCGATCCCTTCGGAATCGTGTTTTTCCCGCGCTATTTTGAGTACTTTGACGCCTGCACCAACGCGCTTTTTCATCGCGCGCTGGGCATGAAGAAAGCCCAGATGCTGAAGCATTTTCAGATCGCGGGCATACCGCTGGTGCAGGCAAGCTGCAATTTTTTTGTTCCGTCGTCATTCGGCGACGTCGTGCAGGTCGACTCCTGCGTAACGAACTGGGGGACCAGCAGCTTTACGGTGCAGCACAGGCTGTTTCGCGGGGAGGCACTGGCTGTCGAGGGAATCGAGAAGCGCGTATGGACCATCCGGCCAACGACGGAACCTACTACAGCGAAGGGTCAAGCGATACCTAGGGAAGTAATCGAAAAGTTCTCTTAAAAGTCTGGAACCGGGCGCGCGAACTTATTTAGCCAAGACGGCAGGCTGGAAGGCCCCTGGGACGCGAGCCTTCCAGCCGTGGACGGATGACCGATTCTAGAATTGATATCGCAGAACGAATTCCAGCCTGCGGGAAGTGGTTAATGTTCCTGTGTATTTCCCGAGCGTCGACAACTGTGGAAAGCTGTTCAGGATGTTCCGTGCGTCAAAGCGCACAGAGTTGGTGAAGTTGAACGCGTAGGCGCTGAAGCGCAACGATTGCCGTTCGGTGAGAGCGAACGTCTTGTTCACGCCCGCGTCGGATCCAAAATAGCCTTGGCCAGGGAGAGCGTTCCGAATGCCGGACTCGCCGGCATAATCGAAGCGGAAGGAGGCATCAGCGGCCGCGGCGCCGTGTTTGAAGACATTCGGGTCGCCGTTCGAATCCGTGGTCAGGCCAGTGGCCGGCAGAGGGCCGATCAAAGTCGGGTAGCCGGGAAGCTGGAAGTCGGTCGGAAACGGACCGGTGCCACCGGGCGCCGCGTTACCGAGGCTAAAGGGCAGGGCGCTCGACCAGCGAAGCAGGCCGGTGATCTGCCATCCGCCCAGTAACGTGTCCGTGAAGCGATTCCAGCCGCTTCCCCAGCGCTCCTCGATGGAATCGAGCGTTGAGCGCAGCGCGCCTTGAAAAGCGGTGCCGCGCAACTGCTGATTGTTGTCGACGCCATCGAGCGTGATATTGGCCTGATCGCTCCTGCCGCCGTTCAAAGCGCCGTTGCGGGTATCGAGGCTGTCATCAACGTTCGTTCCGATAAAGGAGATTCCCGGCTGCAGACTGAGCACGCCAGCCGCATCGCGCCCTTCGAAGGGAAGCGCGAGGATTTGGCGGGAGTCAAAAGCATTGCCCAAGGTAGCGTCAGTCGTGTTCACGGCCGGACCCACTGGTTCGGTAACGCTGATGCTTTCGGATATCGAACCGAGTTCCAGCTGGAAGTCGAGATGCTTGGTGGTGGAAACCAGCGCTGCGATCGAGTCTCGGACGCTTGTCTTGAAGCCGTGAGCTTCGACACGGACGGAATAGCTTCCAGGCGGCAAGGACAAAAACTGATAAGACCCAGTGGAGTTCGTCTCGGTTTGACGGGTAACGCCGGTGGAAGCGTTCGTGGCGACAACTTGAGCGCTAACCACAGCGCCTCCCGTAGCATCGGTCACGACTCCTGCAATCGCTGCCGTGTCCTGCTGCGCCAAACAGCGAGTCGAAGCCAGATGGAGGGTGAACAAAACCATGAAGGAAAAAGGTAGCAACTTCACCACTCGGTTTTTGGACACACATCCCCCTCAAGTGAATTTGTCGTTCACCGGGAAATACAGGGATGTTTTTCTTTGACGGAGAGAGGGCCCGATTCCTGATTCAGTCCCTGTACGGGACCACACGCACTATTAGCAACGGCAATTGAAGTGCCAAAAGTTCGCAAAGAAACTAAAGACGTTCTACGCCGATGAAACAAAAGCCAATATGGCTTTTGGGAAGGATTTCACTTTTTGGAGTGGCATCCTCCGATGCCAGAGCTGTTTCTGCGAAGGTTTGTGTGCTGCGTCGCTGCGCTACCAGCCTGTTCGGTACTGACGGCTCAAGAAGTCATTAGCGCCTGGAACATTCGTCACGCGCATGTTGGCCGCATCGTATTCGATTTTCTTGCCGGCTTTGAGCGACACCACACCGAGCAGCATCGTCTCAGTCAGCTTGGCGGAATATTCAAACGGGCAGCACGCTTCGGTCTTGTTCTTGATCGCGTCAACCCAGTTCATTTCATGGCTTTCATTGGGAATGCGGGGCAGCTTCTGCGGCGGCTTGCCCACGGAGTCCTGCAGGGACTGCGGCAAGAGGCGCGGATGAGCGCCATAGGTGTCGTGCATCAGCTTGCCCTTGCTGCCAATGAGCAGGGCGCCGCCTTCCTTGATTAGCTCTTCCTGGCCGAGTTCTTCCGGCTTTCTTGGCATAAGTCCGCCGTCATACCAGGTGAGCTTGACCGCTGGCATGGATCCGCGGGCCGCGAATTCGTAGAACGTGAGTGTGGCGGTCGGAAACGAAGCTCCATTGAAGGGAGTTGAAACCGTTTCAATGGAGGTCGGCAGCCCAAGATCGAGGCCCCACATCGAGACGTCCAGCAGATGCGCACCCATATCGCCGATCGCGCCGCAGCCCCAATCAATCCATCCGCGCCAATTGAATGGGTGATAGATGGGATGGTAGGAAACGTTGGGACCGACGCCGAGGAACAGATCCCAGGAAAGCGTGTCGGCAATGGGATAGTTGCCAGCCATGGCTGCGGCCAGGCGCGTGTCGACGCCTTTCTGGTCCCATTTCAGGCTGTCGAGCGGCTCCGCAGACGCCTGCGGGCGTGGAACGCCTTGAGGCCAGAAGCCGACTGGGCGGTCTGTCCATACATGGATTTCGCGAACCTCCCCGATTGCGCCCGCCCGGATATATTCGACCGCCGTGCGCGCATCATCGAGCGAGTGGCCTTGATTGCCCATCTGCGTGCATACTTTGGTTTCTTTGGCGCGACGCGCGAGCTGGCGGGCTTCGTCAACGGACCAGGTGAGCGGCTTCTGGACATAGACGGCTTTGCCGAGATCCATGCACGCCAACGCGATGGGCGCGTGCATGTGGTCGGGCGTCGCGATCACGACACCGTCGATGTCTTTCTGTTGCTCGAGCATCTTGCGATAGTCGGAGTAACGCTTGGCTTTCGGTATCAGATCATTCTTGAGATGAAGAATTGCCGCGAGACGCGCCTTGGCTTTCTCCGGATCAATTTTGGGAGCGGGCCCGGCGCCGGCAGCAGGCGCGGCATCGGGATGATCAATGTGCTGCTGCAGATTGGACGCGTCCGTGTCAAGGTGCGAGAGGTTCTTGTCGGTGTATCCCCAGTCCACGTCACAAAGAGCTGCGAGATTCTGGCTGGCAAGATTGATGAGATTGCTCCGGCCCATCCCGCCCACTCCGACACATGCGATGTTCAGGAGGTCGCTCGGAGGAGTAAACCCGCGCCCCAGCACGTGTCGCGGAACAATCGTTAAAGCGGCACCACTCACGGCAACCTTGGACAGAAAGCTACGGCGAGTCATTTCATTTTCTTGGGTCATTTAAGGGCTCCTCGTTACTCCCGACATTATGGCGCGAGCCGCGCCTCTGTGCGACGCCTAAGTTTATCTAAACACAATCCTTGATTGCACCGACAAGATGTTTATCCCGTTCCATCGTGAGGAAACTGGCGGTCGCGTGTCGGCGGCTGGAGTAGACGGTAGCGAGTTTGGATGGTCGGGTCAATCAGCAAACAAAAAAGGAGGAGTGAATGAAGCGGTGTTAGAGCCCGAAACTTGCATTGACAGGTTCGTTTCGTGAGTAGAAACTAACCTTGTCCCCTCCAAAAATTGCTGTGAGTGTACGTCCATGCGCCTACTTTTGGCCGAGTCCGATAGCGCCCTGGCCGAATTTCTGAAATCCCGGTTTCAAGAGGAAACCTTCACTGTTTCCGTGCTTCCCGCCCCGCAAGACGTCGCCAAAGTGGCGGACTCCGAACTGTTCGATCTGATTCTGGTCGACCTCGACGCGCCGGCTTCGTCCGGAAGCGATCGCCTGCACCCTTTTCAGCGGCGTTGGCCGGACTCACCGCTGATCATTCTTGCTGCCGAAGCGTCCGTCGAAGAGCGCGTCCGTGTTTTGAATGCTGGCGCGGACGATTTCGTGGCAAAGCCTTTCGCCGTCGCGGAACTCGTGGCCCGAGCCCGTGCGGTTCTTCGCCGCCGCAGCCGGCCGGAGCACGACCTCGCTCACTTTGACGATCTGGTCGTCAATCGCGTTTCTCATCAGGTGTGCCGTGCCGGGCGTACCATCGAGCTCAGTCCCAGGGAGTACGCCCTGCTCGACTTCCTGCTCCGCAACGCGGGCCAACCCGTCTCCCGCGCCTCGATCATCGAGGAAGTTTGGCGCATGCAGACTGATTCGCTCACGAATGTCGTTGAGGTGTATATCAACTACCTGCGGCGAAAAATTGATTCCGGCTCGGATCGCCCGTTGATCCGCACCATCCGCGGCGTCGGCTACCAGATCGGCGGCCATTACTTTACGTCCTGCACTAGTTCCGATGCCTGACCCGAACCCGAGTTGCGTTCGAGCCCCGCATTTCGACCAGCCACCGTCAGCGAAGGCCGCCGGCCGGTTGAAACAAGGCGCCCAAGTGCTCGCATATAAAGGGTTTACGTACTAGTGCTATTGAAAAAGCCCGTCTTGTTTCAGCTTGACGGCCCTAGCAACTTATTTTCCATTTCTGGGTTCTATCCCTGGGAACTGAAACTGCTCATACTAGCGGTAGGTTCCCGAGGCCCGGTTTCTAGCTTTTGGGCTTCTTCAGGGGAAAATAGGTTATGAAGGCCACATTGCTTTCAAAGAGCATCGCTTTCCTTTTAGCGGTTGCCACGGTCTTGTTCCTGGCCGCTCCCACTCTTCGCGCCCAGGCTCAGGAAAATATCGCCAATATGCCGGCGCCGGGTTCGGCCACCGCTGACGACAACATCACAGCCGATGACAGCCACAATCCTCCGTCTCGCGTTGCGCGGATCAGTGTCATTGAAGGCTCGGTTTCCATACAGCCCGACGGCACGGGCGACTGGGGCGCTGCCTCGCAGAATCGTCCCATGACAATTGGCGACAAACTCTGGGTTGATAACTCCTCGCGCGCCGAATTGCAGGCCGGACAGGCCTCTCTCCACCTCGGCAGCATGACCGCGATTTCTTTCCTCAATCTCGACCAGAACATCACTCAGGTACGTCTTGCCGAAGGCAAACTCAATTTCCGCGTCCGTGAACTGCGCGAGGGAGAGACCTACGAGGTTGACACTCCCAACCTTGCCTTCACGGTCCGCGAAGCAGGCGCCTTTCGCATTGACGTCAGCGAAAACGGTGATTTCACGGCGGTCACGGCGATTCGCGGTTCAGGTGAAGTTGCCGCAAGCGGCCAGGCTTATCCAGTCAAGGCCGGCGAACGCGCCGAGGTCACTGGCAATGAGGGCAACGTCAAGGTGTCCACAGTCGCGGCCCATGAGCCCGACGATCTCGACCGCTGGGCCCAGGATCGCAACCTGAATGAAGATAATTCCGCTTCCGCCAAGTACGTCAATCGCGACACGGTCGGCTACAGCGACCTCGACGACTATGGCACTTGGAAACAGGAACCCACCTACGGCAATGTTTGGGTTCCGAACGACGTTCCGCAGGACTGGGCTCCTTATAGCAACGGCTACTGGTCCTACATCGGGCCTTGGGGCTGGACTTGGGTTGACTACGCTCCTTGGGGTTTTGCTCCTTTCCACTACGGTCGCTGGCATTATTTCGGCGGCTACTGGGGTTGGTCCCCGGGCCCGATTTATGCGTATCCATATTATGGGCCTGCCTATGTGGGCTGGCTTGGGGCCGGCTTTGGTATCGGTTTCGGCTTTGGATTTGGTTGGGGTGCCGGTTTCGGTTGGTTCCCGCTCGGCTGGGGCGAACCGTTCCATCCCTGGTACCACTGCGGCTACGGCTACTGGCACAACGTGAACGTCCACAACACTTTCTTCCATAACGGATTCAACGGCACCGGCTACCGCAATTTCAATTATGCCTATTCGCATAACGTTCACGCCGTCACCACGGCTTCGCACAATACGTTCGTCAACGGCCAGGCCATCAATCGCAGCGCTCAGCATCTGACCGAAGCTTCTTTGCGCGGCGCTCAAGTGACGACCAATGGCATACACGCTACGCCCACGCACTCGAGCTACCTTGGCACCTCGAACATGCACGGCCACGTTGCTACACCTTCATCGGCAATACAGAATCGCAGCGTCATGGCCCGCACGACTCCGGCGGCTGGCGCTTCTCATTCTCCTGTTCACACGATGAACTCGGCGGCCTTTTCTGCTTCGCACAACCAGTCCAACTTGTCGGCCCACTCGATGAGCAGCACTCAGCCCGGCCTGAGTGCGAACCGCCAGGCGCAACTGTCGGCCAATCGCCCGCCGTCCGCCACGACGCAACAAGGTGCTCGCACCGGGTCGTCCACTCTCAATAATTCCAATCGCCCCAGCGGTGCTACTCGTTCCTGGTCGGCGCAAGGCAACGCCACAGACTCGGGACGTGCGCCGCAAGGATTCGGCAGCTCGAACCGTCCGGCAAATTCGCCGAATACCTCGCACCCGAATTCCACAAACCGGCCTCCATTGGCGGGCTCTTACAACGGCGCCGCTCAGCACAGTTCCGTTAACCGGCCGCCGTCCAGCTACAACGCGGGCAACCGCTCCTACAATCCTCCTTCCTATAACGGCAGCCGCGGCTACTCCGCGCCGCATTACAACTCTTCTGCGGCGCCGCGCAGCTATTCGACGCCTCATTACTCAGGCCCTTCGGCTCCTCGGAGCCCCTCCGGTGGTGGCTTCCACGGTGGGGGCGGAGGCGGTAGCTTCCACGGTGGGGGCGGAGGCGGTAGCTTCCGCGGTGGGGGCGGAGGCGGTAGCTTCCACGGTGGGGGCGGAGGCGGCTCTCACGGCGGTGGTGGTGGCGGATCTCATGGTGGTCACCGCTAATTCCTAGTCACTTTGAATGTTCCGGCCCGCTTCGTATTGTTTCGAGGCGGGCCTTCTTCTTTGCGCGCCACATTCCTGCGGGTACACTTTTCGCGACGCCTCCCGCCGTTCCTACAACTCTCTGTGTCGCTCCGTGTTAAACATAAGGAGGCCAGGTTCCCCAGCACAGTTTGTGCTTTTGCTGGATTTCCTGATCTTTTTTTGGCGGGAGAAAAATGGAACGGGCGCCTTACGCGCTTCCTATCGGTCCCGCTGGTTTCGTCCCAGGTTGCCAACGGCGATGTGCAGCGCACCAGGAGAGAAAAGAGCAACATGCAAACACGTTTTCAACATTGGCTAATTCTATTGACGCTGGCATTCACGGCCCTCATGCTTGTGCCGAACCGGGCCTTGGCCGACGACGATGATCCCCCGGGCCGCGTCGCTCGCCTCAGCTTTGTGCGCGGCCAAGTTTCCTTCAGTCCCTCAGGCACCGACGATTGGGTTTCCGCGGTTGTGAATCGTCCGATCACCACGGGCGATAAGCTTTGGACCGATCAGGGCGCTCGCGCGGAACTCCACATTGGATCGGCGGGGATTCGTTTGAACGAGCAGTCCGGTTTTTCCTTTCTCGAACTTAATGATCGCATCACCCAGATTCGCCTGACCGAAGGCACTCTCAGCCTCCGGGTTCGCCGCATGGCTCAGGATGAAACCATCGAGATTGATACTCCCAATCTCGCTTTCTCCGTGCTTCGTCCCGGTCGGTACCGCGTCAACGTCAATGAAGCGGGCGACATGACCGTCATCAACGTTCGCGAAGGAGAAGGGGAAGTCACGGGAGGCGGCTCTGCCTACACCGTTCATCCTGATCAGCAGGGCGTCTTTACCGGCACGGATTCACTCAACGCCGATGTCGAGGCTGTTCCCGGGGAAGACGATTTTGACTCCTGGTGCGATGAGCGCGACCTTCGTGAAGATCACGCCGTCGCCAAGCGCTACGTCTCCGACGATGTCATCGGCTACGAAGATCTTGATGACTACGGCGGCTGGCGGCCTGTGCCGGACTACGGCACGGTATGGTTTCCGCACGTGGCAGTCGTGGGCTGGGCTCCTTACCGCTTCGGCCACTGGGCATGGATCTCGCCCTGGGGCTGGACCTGGGTCGATGATGCTCCTTGGGGATTTGCGCCATTCCACTACGGCCGCTGGGTATCCTACGGCGGCGCTTGGGGATGGGTGCCGTGCCCGCCTCCGGTGGTTGCCGTGGCCTATGTTCGGCCGGTTTACGCACCCGCGCTCGTTGCCTGGGTTGGTGGTCCGCACTTCGCCGCAGGTATCGCTTTTGGTGGCGGCTTTGCCGCGGGCGTGAATGTCGGGTGGTTCCCGCTGGGTCCGCGTGAAGTGTTCGTGCCTTCGTACCCGGTCAGCCGCACGTATATCAACAACGTGAACATCTCCAACACCACGGTGAACCAGGCCGTGATCAACAATTATTACAACACGACGATCGTCAACAAGAACGTTACCGTGAACAACGTCAAGTACGTGAACCAGAGCGTCGCCGGCGCGGTCACCGCGACTTCGCCTCACGCTTTCACTTCAGCCCAGCCGGTCGCGCGCAACATGGTCGCCGTGAATCAGCACGAAGTTGTCTCTGCGCCTGTTGCGGTCAATGCTCCAGCGGTGGTTCCTCCTAAACAGGCCGTGCTCGGTGCGGGCGCCGCGACCAACTATCATCCGCCCGCTACAATTCAGAATCGTGCGGTTGTGGCGAAGACCGCTCCGCCCCAGCCCGCTCCTTCGTTCGACGTGCGTCAGAAGGCCATCCAGGAAAATCAGGGTCGGCCAATTTCCCTAACCCAGGCACGGCAATTGCAACCCGCGCAGACTCACACGGCGGTCAGGATCGCTCCTCCGGCACAGCAAAGGGCGCCGCAAATCACCAACCTTCAGCAGGGTGGAAGAGGGAATAACGGCCCCGGACCGCTCAATGCGAACCGGCCGCCCAGCAGCACCGCGAACGCTGCTCAGCCAAAGCCGAACCAGCCGAATCAGCCCTCCAACACGCGGGCCTATGCCGACCGTCCACCGGTCTCTCGCCCGAGCTACACGCCGAATCCTCAGCTCGAACAGAAGCACGAACAGCAGAACCAGCAGTTGCAGCAAAAACAGGACCAGGAATATCAGAAGCTGCAGCAGAAACAGCAACAGCAGGAGCAGAAGCTCCAGCAGCAACACGCGAATCAGCAGAGACAGCAGGAAGTTCAGCAGCAGCAACAGCAGCGGCTCCAGGAAATGGCCCAGAAGCACGAACAGGAGCAGCAAAGCCTGAAGCAGAAGCAAGACGTGGAGCACGCCAAGGCTGCGGAAAAGCCGCAGAAGTCGCCGCCCCACGAGGAAAAGCACAAGTAACCGCTGCTTTCATTTCCTGGTCGAGGCGTCGCCTTTACCTGATCGGGCGTAAAGCCTCGCCGTTTTAGGGCGCGCGGATATAAGCCCGCTTTTGTGATGTCTTTGGGCTCCGAGGCGGGACACGCCTTTCGAGCCTGTTCGCAGTCTTCGGGTGAAGTAGGCCCGTCGTGGCAGGAACCCACCGAAGTCATCCTGCAAAACCAGCAGGAGACCGTAGGAATCCTCTGCCTTTTAGGCGGAGGAGGATGTCAATGCGGCGCCTCTTTTCCCCTTAAGCGCGGCGGTCCGTCATCGCTTTTGCCCTCGAAGCCGGAAGACTGGTCTTCTGCTTTCTGGCTCTATGCGTCCGACCTGCGGCAAGTCCAAATTCCCACGACGATGCCGTTCCACGAGGACCCATCGGCGGCATTTTCTCTGTGCTATCTTCGATACCGTCCTCTATGACCGCCTCTTCCCCGACGCCCGAGCTCTTTCGCCGCGTTCTCGGAACTTTTGCCACCGGCATTACCGTCATTACGGCCGAGTGCACTCCCGGCGAAGTCCACGGCATGACCGCGAACTCGTTCACCTCTGTCTCACTCGACCCTCCTCTGGTTCTGGTCTGTGTGGACCAGAACGCCCGCCTTCTGTCGTACCTGAAAACCGAACGTCGCTTTGGCGTAAGCATACTCAGGGATTCCCAGCAGCGCTTGTCCGAGTTTTTTGCTGAACCTCAGCAGGACCCTGCCGACTATCCGCGTCTCGGGATCCGCTTCCTCTGGACCGACACAGGTATCCCTCTTCTGGAAGACGCCCTGGGGCATCTCGCTTGCAACGTCGTCGCGCAATACATGGCGGGCGACCACACGATCTTCATCGGCGAAGTGGAAGCTCTAGAAATTTGCGATGGCCAACCGCTCCTCTATTGCCGCCGGCAGTACGGCCGGTTCCAAGCCTGATCCCATGCCTCCTCAATGTGGCATTTTTACCTTGTTCTTATCACGGCCGAAGTGTCAGCGTCGGAGGCGCGAAGCGCACAAAACAAAAAAGCCCCGGCTTACTCCCCGGGGCTCGAAACTCACAACTTCGAACTTACGACTTTCTCACCGCTCCGAACTCCCGCTCGGTCTTGCCGGCTCAGCCGAATCTCCCAATTCCTTCCGATGGCTCTTTACCTCGCGCAGTGCGTAAATCGCTTTGTTCTGCGATTCGTAATACGTCCGCGAAGTGATTTCGCCCAGCAGGCCGATGGAGATCAACTGAATGCCGCTCAGAAACGACACCGCGGCGAGCAACAGCAGCGGCCCGTGCTCTGCAATCACATCCGTATGCAGCAGGAGCTTCTGCGCGACCAGTATGCTGCCCAGGATGAATCCGATTCCCGTCCCAACCAGCCCCAGCAGCCCGAAGAATTGCAGCGGCCTCGTCGAATAGTCCAGCAGGAACTTCACCATGATCAGGTCAAAGAACACCCGGATCGTTCGCCCTATTCCGTAATTGGACTTCCCGCTCTTTCTCTCGGGATTCGAAATCGGCACTTCCGCGATCCGCGCTCCCGTCGAGCTCGCCAGCGCCGGTATGAAGCGGTGCAACTCTCCATACAACTGGATTTCCTGCAAAATCTCTCGCCGGTATGCCTTGAACGTCGTGCCGAAATCGTGCAGATCGATTCCCGAGAGTTTGGCCATCAACCAGTTCGCTACGCGGCTCGGCAACCGACGCATCAGCCAGTGATCGTTCCGCTGTGCTCTCCAGCCGCTTACCAGGTCGTAGCCCTCTTCGATTTTCTCCAGAAAACGCGGGATTTCTTCAGGATCGTGCTGCAGGTCCCCGTCCATCGAAATCACCACTTCTCCCCGTGCGAAATCGAACCCGGCCTTCAGTGCGGGCGTTTGCCCGAAGTTCATGCGCAAACGCACCACGTTCACGCGGCGGTCATGCTCGTAGATCTCAGAAAGCACGCGGTAGGAATTATCTTTGCTTCCGTCGTCGACGAACACCATTTCATAGGGCTCGCCAATCGAGTCCATCACCTCGGTGATTTTCATGTACAGCGTCGGGATGCTTTCCTGTTCGTTATAGAACGGAATCACAATGGAATACCGGATGGGCGCTTCACTTCTCATACCGCTTTTCCTGTCCCTTTCTAGCTCTTCGCCCTGGTTCTGCCCCGCGGGTAGACAGTTTGCACCCAGGTTTTGCGTTCGGCGCGCAACCGTGCCCTCAGGCCACGCCCCCCATAAGCCCATAGCTTATCAGGCGAATACCCCGCGTGGCGACTAGTTTTCTTACGCTCCCGTCGGTCAGGATTTGCAGCTCAGTCTGCCGCGATTCCTGCAGCCGTGTCCCCGTCTTCCTCAGCTCTTCGTCCGCATATCCCGGATGGCACATCAGCTCCGTGGTTCCATCCGGAAGACTCCCGAGCAACTTTTCCACGCCTTCGCGCGTCAGCACCCCGGTCTGCGCTATCCCGCAGAAATAATCTGCGGTCGCTATGCCAGCGCGTTCGGCCATCTCGCGTGCGTCCGGTGCCAGCAGTTTCAGCCCGCGCGCCTGCACGCCCTGTTTGAAAACCACTGCCGCCTTTTGCTCCCCTGCTGAAGACAGCACCGAACGCAGTGTTGACTCCTCATGCGCCACGCGGATCGCCCGTATCCCGTGCTTTTTCGCCAGCCGCAACGCAATTTCGAACAAGCCCGGCAGCATCTGCACGTGTTTGTGGCCGTCAAGGTGTGTCGGTTCGATCCCGGTGGCGCGCACTTTCCCGATTTGCGCGTCCCACTCTTGTTCCACTTCCTCGAGCGCAAGGCTTCGGCTCGCAATCCGCAGCAACAGACTCTCCGGTCCTTCCTCCAGCTCGCCGGCCTCGTTCAGCAGCCCGCGAACCTCGTCTGCGGGCGCTGAGGGTGGACCGTCGCTCAGATTCAGGTGGACGCCGATTCCCAGTTGTGGATTGCTTATCGCCGCCGCCAGCGCCGACTCAAACGCGCGCCCGTTGGCCAGCAGGGAAGTGCTGGTTACCAGCCCTCTCCGGTGGGCTTCGACGATCCCTCGATTCACGCCTTCCGTCCAGCCCAGATCGTCGGCATTCACAATCAGGTTCTTCAATTCCGTCCTTTGACTGTCCGAACGGACAGCTACTCTTTCGCATTCTCTTGCGCCCTCGTACCATTGACCCTCATTCCCTGTAACTCTAGCATGGCCTGCAAGGGGCCACGATGTCGGTTAACTTGCGCGAACTGAAGCAGCTAGGCGCGAAATATCGCGAAAAACGCCGCGGGCGCCGCATGAATTCCCGTGTCCACGTCCGTTTGGAATGGGAAGCGGACGGCAAACGCGAGTTCATCGAGACCCATACCCGTATTGTCAATCCTTACGGGTGCATGGTGGTGATGCCGGGCTCGTTCGAGGTCCAGCAGCGCCTGGCGCTCACAAATCTCTGCACCCACACCAGCAATGCCGCGGTCATTGTCTGGAAAGGAAACCAGCAGCCGGAAGGCTGGGAGTACGGCGTCGAGCTCATTGCGCCGGATATGGACTTTTGGGGGTTAGAGCTTTGACACCTTCTCAGAAACCGAACGCACCGCAAGCCGCCCCGAACGTACAAGTGAAGCGCAGCGCCACGAGCGTTCGCCCGCAGACGAACGAGGAGCGCCGCCGCGCGCAACGGGTGCTGCTGCGGATGCCGGTTCTCCTTCATCTGCCGGGCAAAACCAAGCCCATCGAGGGCTTCACGCATACCGTCAGCGCAAGCGGCGCCATGATCATTCTTGCCGAGGGTCTGCCTTTGGGCACCAAGCTCGTCATCGAGAATCCAAAGACGCAAAAGAGAGTCGAGGCCCACGTCGCGCGGCCTCCGCAGATGAATCCCGAGGGTTCGCTGGTTCCGATCGAGTTCACCGTGCCTTCGCCGCAGTTTTGGAATATCTTCTTCCCTCCGAACACCAACTGACGACGCCGCGTCCTTCAACTGATGCGACTTGCAGCGGGTCATCCCGAGTGCAACGAGGGCGCTCTCTTTCATCCGAACTGGCCTTTGCGCCGCGGTGCCGCTTTTTTTGTTCGCGCACAAAAAAACGCCCCGGCCAAAACCGGGGCGCCTTCTGCTTATCTGAGAGTTGAACCGTACGAGTCCGGCGTTGCTGGACCCCAAGTCCTCTCGTTCCCGTCGCTACGTAATCGTGATGGTAATGGTCGTGTTGGAACCCGTGTAGTTTGTATCTCCCGGGTAGCTGGCTTTAATCGAGCGTGTCCCTGGCCCGCTGCCGCTGCTGCCGCTGCCGCCGCCGCAACCCGCAATGCCTGCGGCCAGCAGAACAAACGCAACCAGCCCAACATACGCATAAGCGCGTTTCCGCCCCGCCGGGATCCAACGCAATGCGAGCGCAAACAGCGCGGCGCTCGCGAGCGCCGCGACCAACGGAATCACCGGCACTCCCCGCGGCCCGGGACGTCTGCCAGGCAGCGGATACAGGTTCGAAATCGCCGTCGTCAGCGTCGCCGTGCAGTAAGCGGTGCCAAGCGAGATTTGCGTGATGGGCGGATTGACGCTCGCTGCTCCGCTGGTGGGCGTGCAGTTTGCCGAGCCAAGGCTTGTGCCGCCGTTCGTAAAGGCAACGGAGCCAGTCGGTCCCGCCCCGTTACTATTGGTGGTGACGTAGGCCGTCAGCGTCACGTTCGCTCCGGCTGTGATTGAACTCGAACTGCTGCCCAGCGCTGTGGCGGTGCTCGCCTGCGTGATGGTGACCGAAAGCTTGTTGCTCGTGCTCGCCGCGTAATTTGTATTTCCCGAGGCCGGCGTAAAGTTCGCCACAAGGCTGTGGTTGCCAATGCCCAATTGGACGGGCTGATCCTCGGCGTAGCCTTGATTGTTGAGCTTGGCGATGTTCGTTGCATTGGCGGTCCCCGCGTTGGGCCAATCGTTCAATGCGTTGCCGTTGTCGGTTAAAGCGATGTTACCGACCGGACAGGGCGTCCCCGGCTTGATGAGCGTATTGCCGCTCGCGTTTGTACAAATTGTTCCGCTCGTTGGGGTGACCGCGATTTGCAGAATATAGGAACTGCCATACTGCACGTTCTGGCTGCCTGTGCTCAACACCGGAGCGCCACTCGAATTGAACGTCACGAAACTCAATGTCGTCTTGCTTGCTTGATTCGTTCCATTGACGGTGATGGGCAGCAGCGTCGAACTGCTTACGCCGAGGGAGGCGTCTCCGGCGTAGGTGGCCTCGAGGAAGGCAGTTCCGGGCGGCAGCAAGTTGGTCATCGCCGTCGTCTGCCCATTCGACAGCGCGAAGGGCCCGAAGGAACCCAGCACCGTTTTCTGGTCGCTCGCCAGCGCAGTCAACGAAACGTCTTCTACCTTGCCCGTCGGCGTTGGGGCAACTGTCACTGACGCGCTGAAGGACGACCCAGAATTTCCGGAAGCCGGGGTCGGGGTGCCAAGTGTTGTGGTCGTCGCCGTCCGCGTGGCGGAAGTCCAATTCGCCAGCAGGTTCCCTACATTGATTGAACCCAACCCCGTGGCGAGGTCATATCCCGTCACAGCCGTAAACGCAGGGTTTCCGTTGTCCACGCCCACGCCGGACGTGAGCACGCCAAATCCACCCACAGCGGAATTGCTGCAGTTTGGCGACCCGCCGTCACAGGCCACGGTATTCGTTCCTTTTGTGATGTCGTAGAAGATGCAGGTAGACGGAGGTGGGGTTGCGGGATTCGTGAACGAACTCGAATTACAGCTCGCGCCTGACCTTCCCGCCAGCAAGTACAGCACGTAATTTGCATTACCCTGCCGCTGACCCGTGGACTGATTCACAAGCGCCATGATCGCCGCGAACGCCGGCGCCGCCGCCGACGTGCCGCCAAGACCAATGAAGTTTTGTGTTCCCGGAGTCACGCTCGTCGCCAAATTGCACGCAGCGCCGTTCGGGTTGGCATCCGACTGGCAGACGATGTAAAAGCTGTTGTTAAACCCGTCGCTCGCAAACAGTGAAATGTCGGGGGTATCTCTCACGCCGTCGGCCGGCGTGAGCGCGCTCTGAAAGGCAGGTTTCGGATAACCCTGATTGCATGCGGTTCCCCCGCTGTTCAGGACCGCGCAGGTACTTGCGCCGCCTCCAGCGGCGTGAAGATCGAGACCGGTCGCATCGACGCTGGTGCAGGGCGCCGGGGTTGGTTTCGCTAGGTAATTCGCGGCACACGTCGAATCGTCCCACGGTACCTCCGGGATGTAACCCAGCGCCGAAAGCTGCGTGGTGGCAGCGTTTGTTGTGCTCCAGTAATTTGTCGGATTGTTGAAGTCATCGAAGTCCGTCCCGCCCACGGCCACATTGAAAGGCGTCGAAGCAAATCCGTCCGCGGCCAGTCCCTGGGTTGCCGCGTTCTGGTCCGCCGGAGGCGGTGCCGGATCGCATTCCGCCGATCCGGTGTCTCCTGCCGCAACGGAAGCCGTAATTCCCTCGGCTGATGCCTGTTCCCATAGCCCGCTGTAGAACGCGTTTCCGCTGGTGCCGAGCGCAGCCTCGCAAAGTCCGTAGCTGTCGCTCATGACTGGCGCAACGTTATTGTCGACGACGTACAACGCTGAAAGGTCGACGCCATTCGTGGCTAGGGTCGTTGCCGTCATCGGCGACTGCGACGTTACAAAAATAATCTGTGCCTGGGGCGCCACCGCTCCGGACCACTCGATGTCCAGGTCCGCTTCCTCCTCGTCGTTACTTACCGTAGCGGGTATGATTCCGGGATCAGGCCCATTGAGGATAATCTGTGGATCATTCGCCGCCAACCCAAACATCGTCCGGAAGTCCCGCACGTCCTGAATATTGATGTTCGTCTGTCCGACAATCGCAACCGATTGTCCGGCACCTGTTGCGGATGCCGGGATGTTGTAGATCTTTGCGAAGTCCGCAGGTCCGACACCAAACAGTTGTGTTGTGCCGGATGTGAACGTAAACAGGGGTTTTATCTGCCCGGTGGCCATGTCGCGCTGGAATTTACCCACCAAGTGCGACTGCGAGTGCCTGGGGAAGTTGTGCAGCGAGACGACACCTGCAACCACGGGTGCAAGCGCGGCCGGAATCGCCGGATCGCTCGCGTTCGCGAAATGCTCCACGCCTTTGACCACGTACCGGTGAATCTCGGTGTGAAATGCGTTCCGCACCTGTCCCACATTGCCGCTGAACTCGATCACCGTGCGTCCTGTGGCGACCTTGCTTACCTGGAATCCTTGCTTCGTCAGCCAATCCGTTACGGTCTGCACGTCCGCATCGGACGGACCGTACTGCGTCCCGAATTGCGCGGGCGTCAACCACGCCTGGTAGCTCCCCGAACCCTTGGTTTGCTGGGCATCGATCAATTGCCTCAACGCCATTTCTTGGCCCGCGCTTCGTTCGAGCAGCAACAGCATCCGCGTCATCGGCTGCGAGTCTGGCAACGCTCCCTGATCATTCGCCGGCCGCGCGAGCGGATGCACGTTTCCCGGCAGCCGCACCGTTTTCGTATCGTCCACCGCGTCCACAATTCGCGACACTACTTCCGTTTTTTGTGCCCTCGCGCTCCGACCCCCGGCAAGCAGCAAAACGACCGCGCACAGCATCATCCAGCAGAACTTTATTGCTGTTTTCATGTTCCCCTCGAACTCCGGTTTTCTTTTGGCGATTTCAGTCTGCTATGTCGGCAGGAACCGCGTCTCCGGCCCCCATCGACGCGGCCACGGTCCTTGCTGTCATAGGCATAGATGCACTCGAACCACCTGTGGTTTGCCTTTATCGCGGCCGGTGCGCTCATTATAACTGCGCTCGCCGCTAGTTTACGGAGACGTTGAAATCGACTGTTTCCACGATGCCATTCGACGTTCCCGCAATCTGCGCCGGCACGCTGCCCGTAATCAGTTGGGTAATCGGTGCCGAGGTCGACCCCAGCGTGTTCGCGTCGCCGAGGTATTGCGCTGTGATTACATGGATGCCAACAGGCAAATTTGTTGTGAGGAACGACACAACTCCGGCGTTCACCCGCGACGGGTTTCCATACGTCGTCCCATTATCAAATAACTGCACATTCCCCGTCGGCGTCGCGCTGAAAAATTCGGCGAAGATTTCTTTTGCAAGTCGTCAAGAAGCCGTTTCAATTCCTCCTCTTGTTGTGCTGAGGGCCCGAGCACCAGGATCATTCGCTCGAGGTTTGTGTCTGCCTCCACGCGTCCAACGCTGTTTGCGCTCAAAGCCAGCGGATGCTTTGTATGCTCGATCCGGATCACTTGCTGGTCGTCGACGGGCTCGCGTATGCGGCCTGACTCCTGGGCACGCGCGCTGAAATTGCTTGCCAGGAAAATTACACTGAGCGTGAGAAGTGCGGGACTCTTTCGCAGTACAGGCAAGTGTTCTTACCCTCGAACCGTCCCATTGCGCCTTTCACCGTGAGCGGACGGTAGCTTCTACGTCATGCGCCGGGTTGTCCCCCGGGATGCCCGAGGTGTCTCTGTCAGGATTTTTTCCGCAGATAGTCTACACGCAGCTTACAAATTTTACGATGCAGCTTCCTCCGACTCCTCCGACTCGCTCCGTGGGATCCGCTTGCGGTTCATGAATGAAGATTTCGAATGGATGACATGCAATCTTCGAATTGTTTTCTTTGAGCGCAAATTTTACATGAACTGTTCATTTTTTTCTCGGTTCGCCGTGAAATTAGGTGCGACTCCACGCGAGGTATCGCGCAGCGGGCCTGCGGTATCAAATCTGCGACACCTTTGCGCACGCTTACAGGCGTTTGAAAACGCATGGGTAATGCTTCTCTCGTCGCAGGCCGGGCGCTGGCGCGGCGCGAATCCGAAGATTTCTTCATTCTGCGTGTTGTCTGGCACCTGAATTGCCACTCGTAGCTCCGTCTGCTCTGAATCCCGCCATTCAGGGTGTCTTCAACAATTCAATTTTTTGGGGGCAACTGCTTTTTCTGGCTCGTGGCTGTTCTCGTAGTCGCTTTGCTCGCTGTGTTATTGGGTTTTACTCATGTGGCTATCGCGTCGGTTGGGATTGCTAAGGTTCTCTTCTTCCTGTTCGTGCTCCTTTTTCTCGTGGCCGTTCTGGGGCACGTCTTCCGCCGCCCCTAAGCAATCTCTCGAATCGCCCTCGTCGGAAAGGCGCCGGCTATTCCTGGTCGCGTGGCAGTTGCGCCAGAGGTCATCGCAGAAATGAAGAAGGAATTTCTGATCGGACTGGTGCTGCTTGTGGCGGGTTTCCTGCTGCTAGCCTACCAGGTTTACCGCTTTGCCGTGCACGAAAGCATTTTTAGCCTGGCGTCGATTCAAGCTGCGCAGGAAGCACAGCTTCGGCTTCCTCTTACGCCGTGGTTTGGCGCCGTCGCCATCTTTGCCGGTATCGTATTGATCGTACGCGACCGTGACCGGGCTTCCTAAACTCCCTCAACCTGACGACCTGACCATAGACACGCGTCCAGGGGGCGGACTCGAGTCCGCCCCCTCCTGCCGCATCTAGCACTTTAGTTCAACGTTCCCGCCGGACAAGATAATCCCGATTCGCGGTTTTGCGTGCTCGCTGTTTTTCCTCAGTCGCAGTTTTGAGACGCCGCTGGATCTCAGCAACGGGGCCAGCGCCACCGCACCGGAAGGCTCGACCACAACTTTCATCCGCTCCCATATCCGCTTCGTCGCTTCAACGATTTCCTCTTCGCTGACCAGCAGCACTCCGTCTACATTCTTCCGCAAGATGGCAAACGTACGTGGCGCCAGCGAGGCGCGCAGCCCATCCGCGATCGTATCGCTCGATTCCTGCTTCTGCAGAACGCCACTCGTCAGCGAACGGTAAGCGTCGTCGGCGCGCTCCGGTTCGCAGCCGAACACTTTAACCGTGCCATTCTGTCCTTTTGCGCCCAGGCACGTTCCGCTCAGCAGCCCCCCACCGCTCACAGGTGCGAGCACCGCATCCAGTTCCGGCACATCCTCGAGCAACTCTTTCGCGGCCGTCGCCTGTCCCGCGATGATGCGGTCATCGTCATACGGATGCACCATCACTGCGCCGGTCTCTTGCTGAACCCGCGCCGCTGTCTCCGCACGCGAGGCCACCGTCGGCTCGCAAAAGGTTATCTTCCCCCCGTACGCTTCCACCGCGCGGCACTTCACCGCCGGCGCGTTTTTTGGCATGACAATCCACGCCGCGATTCCTCTCCATCCCGCCGCGCATGCCACGGCCGCGGCATGGTTTCCGCTGGAGTGCGTCACCACTCCGCGTGCGGCGTCCTCTTCGCTCAAAGAGAAAATCGCGTTGGTTGCTCCGCGAATCTTGAACGATCCCGTCTTCTGCAGGTTCTCGCACTTGAAAAAAAGTTCAGCGCCCGCCAGAGCATCAAGGGTTGCGCTTGTCAGCACGGGCGTCCGGTGAATTCGCGGCCGGATCCGTTCGTGCGCTCTTACGATGGTTTCCCATTCGATCGCGCCGGGTTTGAAGTCTCCGCCTAAGTTCGCTCGAGCCATGCTCTCCAGCTTATTCCATACCGGCTTGACGGGCAGCACCGGCCGGATGCGTTATCCCCCCAAAATACTAGCCGTACTCCCTCTTTTATTCTGCACTCGCCTCTTGACCCCTCCCTGCTCTCTCGTTAGATTAACTAGCAGGCGCGCAATAAAGGGACTCCAGCCCCCGGATCCGGCGCGGAACCAAAATGCCCACCTCAGACCGCCGACAGCGCGAGCGCTTTACCCTTCGTATCCCTTTGCGCTTCCGTGCTCTGGGATTAGCCTCGGACAAAAGCGAGCATTTCACCGAGGCGCTCAATATCTCCCGGGGCGGCTTTTTCTTCGTTACCTCCGCACCTCTTCAGGTCGGTATGCCGATCGAAGCTTCGTTCAGCATGCCTGCCGAGGTAAACGGCGGGAGTCCGCACGAGACGCACTGCCGGGCGCGGCTGGTACACGCCAAGCCGAACGCCTTCAGCGACGGCCGAATGGGCTATGGTGCCGAAATAGAAACGTTTATTGAGCCGAAAAAAGTCGAAGCCCCGAAGGTTGCCGCCGCCGTTCCGGCCGAGCCGCCACGCCCAAAGCCCACGCCCTAGACCGCACGAACTGGAAGCTCCTTGGCCGTTTGCGCGGTGCTGTCGCCCTGACTGGCAAGCTTGCAGCCTTTGGGCGCTAGTTCTTGGTCCCTGCAACCGTAAAAGTCGCCTTGCCCGCTCCAACATTTTCGAACCGATCATAGGCCCGGACGGCAACCGTGTGTTCGCCGGGTGCCAGCCCGGAGACGGTGAACGCATACTTTTCCGTTTTATAGTCGGTGATCCCGCTCGTTGGCGCCAGCGGAATCCACTCCCCGCCGTCGAGGCTGTACTGCGCTTTTTCAATGCTCATCGTCGGGTGACTCGCAGTAAAGCTGACGTCGTAGGAAGCGCCGTGCGCGCGGTCTGCGTTCATACCTGTGGCGCTCGCCTCGACTTTCTCGATGGTGGGCGGAGTGTTGTCGACCTCAAACCGTTCGCTCTCGCGCTCCGTCTTCAAGGCCAGCGACGGAGGATTCGAGGGCGCATCCATCGCCACGATCTTCAAATAGTAGGCCCCGTCCGCCATCGTTGTCGTGTCCCAGGAATAGAACTTCTGCTCCACGTTGTCCTTCAACAATAGCCAGTCGCGCTGGTTTTCTCCGCGGAAGTAGACGGAGTAGCGCAGTTCGTCATCGTTGTCGTCGTGTGCGCTCCACAACACCGACTGATATGCTTTTTGCAGCACTCCTTGCGGCTGCAGCTCAAATTTTGGGGCCGTTGTCGTCGTTGAGATCGGTATTCCGGGTGGTGTAGGTGCCTGTGTTGGGGGCTGCTTCAGGGGCACGTTCATCGGCGGCCCGCCCATCCCGATTGCGGCCTGCGCCCGAATGCCTGGTTCTTGCACCGCGATTCCGTCGATCACCGGTGCAACATTCTTCGGCAAATACGCCACGCTCACCCAGTCGATCCCCTCGCGCGACCCCCCGTCGTGGATCACCGCTTTCCACTGCACGAACCGGGCGGCCGGCGCCTCCACCTGCGTATTCGGCGCTGAATAGGGCCCGAACCATTGCGACCATTCCTTCCCGGGATCCTCTGTATTTCCACTCCGCACATAAAATTCCACCCGCGGATCTTTCGACTCTTTCGCGTTCTTTGCCTGTCCTGCACTGGAGGGCGCGCCCCACCACTCGAGGCGGCCCCACTGGGAGAAGAGTTTTGCGTCAAAGGGCTGCGACTCAAAGGTTCCCTCGGCCGCAAACTCGGGCCCGAGCGAAAATACCTTGCCCGGATTTGCGGTGCACAAAAACACTTTGCCGCCGGCAGCCCGCGCGATCCCGGTAACCTGCGACGAACCCGACTTCGCTAGTTGCGCGTAGACGCCGCGCCCGTCAATGGACAGCAACGACCCACTGTTTCCGGTTCCTGCCAGCAGCCGCCCGTCGGCGTCCAACCCCAGGGAATAAACGACATCCTCTCGCGAGGTCCACAGTTCTTCTGGTACGCCCTCCGCCGATATACGGTAAATACTGCTTGAAATCGCGGCGGGGAACGCCACAAACGGAGCTCCTCCCTGCGGCTGCGCGGGTTGAATGTTCGTAACCGTTGTTGTCCCCTGCGCGGTGGTGATGACCGCGGTTCCCGGTGTGCCGACCTTTTGCTTCTCGCCGATCGCCGAGACGTAAATACTTCCGTCCGCGGCTAATGCCATCGACGTTACTTCCTTTTTGGCGGTCTCGTAGACTACGAAACCTTCCGCGGCCCCCTGCTCCGGCTTTTTCTTCGATCCCTTCTCACCGCCCTTGCTGATTCTCACGACGCGGCCGTTCGGCTCCGTGCCCGCCAGCAGGCTGCCTTTCGAATCGAACGCCAGCACCTTGATGTGCGCCTCGTCGCTCGAGTAAAACACCTGGCCTTTCCCGTCCGGCGACACCGCGAAAAGTTGTCCTTTATCTCCCGTAGCTACATACAGTGTGCCGTCGGCGCCAAACGCAAGGTCCCAGATGTACTTCGTCTTCGGATCGAAGAACACCGTCTTCTCGCCGTTCGCCGAAAGCTTGTACACCTTGCCGTCGGGCGATGTGCCTACATACAGCGTGCCCTTTGCGTCAAACGCGATGCACTGCGCGATCAAATCGGTCGATTCGAAGACCGTCGCGGGTTTCCCGCTTCCCTCAAAGCGAAACACCTTTGCCGGCGAGCCGCCTGCGGCATAGAGCGCTCCTGCCTTGTCGGCCTTCAGCGACCACAAATACGACGCATCGGCATCCGCCAGCAGCGTAAACTTGGGCGCCAGTTCGAAATGTCCGTCGCTGCGCACGGCCACGCCTTTCGCCGTCCCTTTCAGGAATTCCTCGTAGCTAGACTGCTTCCACCGCCGCGTATGCTCGCCAAGGGCCCACACCGCTGCGAAGCAGACCGTGAGTACCAGGACTGCAAGTCGAGTCGACAGTTTTTTCATAGATAGGATCACCGGATTTGGAGATTCAACGAGATTAGCCCGCTTACGGGTCCGCCCATCGGCACGGATGCTTCGCTTGCCAGCGATTCCCTCAAAACCTGTACACTACCCGGCGTCGGCCGGTGGTCGATCATGTTGATCTGCGACAGCGGCACGTTCGGCAGCTCTTTGTCGTCCCAGACGAGCGTTGGAGCCGGCACGAACAGTCCGACGTACAGGCGGTCGTTGCGCCGTTCGCGGTTCATCAGCCCAATCAACTGGTCGAGCCCTTCGGGTCCGCCCGCGGACCCTAACCCTGGCCCGGGCATTCCCGTGAAATTAAAGCCCCTCGACGCCCGGTTCAGCCACTCGGCGTCGCTCACGAGCAGCCGCAGCGTTGTCCCTCGCGTAATCTGGTCGGGCACATGCACTGTGGTTTCCTCAATGTGCGGTTCCCCGCGATATGGTCGCAGCAGCACCCGGACCTTCAAATCTTCACCCGGCGTCGCTTCGCCTTTCTCGAGCCAGGCGCTCTCAATTACGTACGATTTCCGGCCTGGCGCGCTTTCCACCCGCAGCGCGATGTGCTCGACCTGTGGTACTTCAAAGTTATTGGTGAACAGCTTCCCGAATACGCTCTGCACCACGAACCCAATCTGCAAGGCGTCCGGCGCCATGGAGTCTCCCGGCGCGAATGTGTTTTCTATCTGTACCGGGGCGTGTCCGTGCAGTTGCACCTCTCCCACCAGATGCATCGTCGTCCCCTCGGCGTAGATGGAGTTCTGGCTCACGCCGTTGAACGCCGTCAGTCCCACGAGAAGCGGTGTCAGTTTCGGATTGTTCACCAGTTCAAAGTGCAACTTCTTCTCCGCCGACCCCGTTGCGAATATGAGGTCCATGGGAATCATGGCTGGCGGCGTTCCCAGTTTTCCCGTTACCGCCGTCAGGTGATCGGTCGTAATCGTTCCGATCGTGCCGCCTATATTCATGATCTTGGTCGACGCCAGTTCCGACGACAGTGTCGTTACCACGCGGCTCCGCGTCATCGGGATCTGCACATTGCCCATATTCATCAGCGGGTGTCCGCAAAGGAATACGCGATCTCCCTGCACCGCCGTCACGGTGCAGGCGGAATTGATCGAGGCATCGCCTTGTACCAGCACCATTCCCGCCATGTCGCCCGGCTTCAGATTCGCGTCGTCTGGCTTCGCTTCCGTCGTTCCCCCTTGCGCCGCCACGAAACCGTAACTCTGTAGTTGCGGCGCATATTGCTGCAGCGCCCCCGGCTGAAATCCGGAAAACACCAGCGGCGTCTCGATCCGCTGAAGCGACGTCCCGCCTGGCAGTGCGTTCCGTGCCAAGGCATCGTTCGGCAGCGCGAACTCCTGTGGCGCGCTCTCGGCGATCATGGCTTCCGCGGGCGGGTGCAGGACGTCTTCGATCGGGGTTACTCCTGCAATCGCTTCCTTCGTGAAAATTCCCAGCTTCAACGAGAGCGCCCCCGCCAGCTTGCCTTCCAGGTACACGGGGCTCCCGCTCATACCGGCCACGACGCCTGTGTGCTCCACCTTCGGCCCTTTCAATTGCACTAGAATGATGGACTGTTTTGGCCCGAGGAAATTCGGCATCACGCCTAGTACTTCGAGGTCAAACCTCTCGACCTGGTCGCCGGCAAAGATCGTATAGGCGTAGCCCTGCATCCCGACGCGAACCTGCGAAACGGGAATGATTTCGTTGGATTCCTGGGCCGCGCCGGATTGCGGCCCCGCCGCGGATAAAAACGCGCAGACCAGAAGGAGTGCGAACTGCTGCCAAAGTCGTCTCATAATTACGTAGACGGCCCCCGAGCCGAATTCCCCATGATAGCGGCACGGACGAGCATAGGCAATTGTACCTGCTGCCAAAGTGTACCTAGTCCTTTGGTCTCAGTTCCCCCGGCGCCCCCGGACCCCTCCCCGAGACGAGGCGCGGACTGCAGATCGCCGTGGCCGCGCCTCGGTCCAGCGTGCCGAATCGTTCCCGCCCGCTATCGCTCAATCCAGGGCCATTCCGGTCCACCGCGCAGTCAGTTGGCTCGCACGCTCCTCCTGAGCCGAAACCTCAACCGTTGGCGAACCCATGCCTTTTGTGAAAAGATGAACCCCGCCAAGGAGGACCCATGGCTGAACCAACCAAAGAAGAACTATTGGCCAGGATTGCCGAGCTCGAGAAAAAGGCCGAAGGCCGCAAAAGAGGCACTCTCGAATTTCGCGTCGGCGAAAAGGGCGGCGTCAGCGTCTACGGTCTCGGCCGCTTCCCGGTTACCCTATACTATGAGCAGTGGATGCGCCTGCTCGACGCCTCCAAAGACCTTCGCGAGTTTCTCGAAGAAAACAAGCACCGCCTCAAGCTCAAGGATCAGTCCGGCCAGTAGCTGTTGATGCTGCCTCTAGCTGGTCCAGAGCCGATATTGCGCACCGTCTTGCCAGACTCGGCTAAGCGAGAACCAAAAACGTACAACTGAAAACCGCCTTAGTCCATGTGGTGCATCGCGAAAATCTTGTCCATCGAATCTTCGTACGGGTACACGTGCACCATCCAGCCAAAAATTACTGGATGAAACGTTCCGCCCGCCGCAGCGCACGCATCCTGCGTCGCAATTGATCCTCGCAGACCGAACTTGCTCCAGTCTGGCGTTTTCATTTGACCTTTCGGCGGCATGCACAGATTCGTGTGCAGATGCCACGTCGCGACACTCAGCGGCACCCGCTCGTTCAACTGCTCTTCCGTCGCGCGCCTCGGCATCGTGTACATCGCTCCAACCAGTTCGTATCCGTTCGCAGTCTTTCTATACAGCAGGGAAGTGGGCCGCGCCGGATCAAACGTGAAAGCCTCGAGAAAGCCGTTCGTGTAATTCGTAAAGTGGTATTCCTTTTGTGGAAGGTTCGGGTGAAAGATCTTGAACCCTTCGTTCAGCGCCACGTGGTAGTCCCGGTACTTCTCGATCGCGGGTTTCAGTTGCCCGAGAATCTCCTGCGCCCGCTTTTGATCTTCCGCCGTCTCGGGGCGCGGGGACGTCATGCGCATGTGCGGCAGATCCCCGTGTTGCATGTGCGCCATGTCGTGCATGGCCCCTTCCTCATTGGACTGGGCATCCTCCATGTCCATTCCCGGCATGCTCGAACTCGTTCCCGCTTGCGGTTCCTGTCGAGGCTCGGGCGCTGCGATCGGCACCACCGGAACATGATGATTCGGAATCGCTGCCAGCAACACACCGACAAGAAACAGCGCTCCCAGCCCAATCGCGGCTTTCAAGCTGAGTTGGATAAACGTACTCCGGCCAGACATGGGTCCTCTCTTACTCTCGCTTACGCGTCCTTCCTTCTCTCCTTTTGATGATACGAACCCCACGCTCGATATGTTTCTTTCCTTTGCCTCGAAGTTCTAATGCCGCACTGTCCTCCAGTACAGCCAATCGGTGTCACGCGGCCGAGCCTTCGAGGCCTGCGCCTTTTTCTTGATTTCCACATGCTAAACTGACCAGCATCGTGAAAACGGAAACGATCCAGCCCGTCCGCTCTCTTTCCGGCGGCCTCGAACTTCCCGGTGACAAATCCATCTCCCACCGCTACGCCATGCTTGCCGCCCTTGCCCTAGGCACCAGCGAGCTTCGAAACTTCGCAGCGGCCCGCGACTGCCACAGCACCCTCGCGTGCATGAAGGCCCTCGGTACCGGCGTCGCGTTAAACGGTTCAACCGTGAAAGTCACCGGCCACGGCCTTCACGGGCTTAAAGGCTCCTGGCGCGCGCTCGACGCCGAAAATTCCGGCACCACCATCCGTCTCCTCTCCGGCATCCTCTCCGGCCAATCCTTCACCACCAAAATCACGGGTGACGCTTCTCTGCAGAAGCGCCCCATGAAGCGCGTGATCACGCCTCTTCGCCAAATGGGTGCGGACATCCGTGGCCGCGACGATAACTTTCCTCCACTCGAAATTCGCGGCGCGAAACTGCGCGCGATCCATTACGAAATGCCAATGGCAAGTGCTCAGGTCAAGTCCGCCATCCTTCTGGCGGGACTCTTCGCCGAAGGCGAGACTTCCCTCACCGAGCCCGCGGCCACGCGCGACCACACCGAACTCGCCCTCCACGAATTCGGCGCTCCTCTTCAAAAGCACGGCCGCACTCTTAACATTCAAGGCATTGCCGGCGGAAACGGCAAATCATCCCTGCACCCCGTTTCGTTCGCCGTCCCTGGCGACTTGTCCTCGGCCGTCTTTTTTATTGCCGCCGCCTCGCTCTTGCTTGATTCCAATCTCTACATCGGCAACGTCGGCCTGAATCCTACGCGCTCGGCGATCCTCGATTTTTTCAGCCAGATGGGCGCCGCGATCAGCGTTGTGAATCTGCAAAGCCAGCAGGGTGAATTGGTGGGCGATCTCTCGATCAAAGGAGCGCAGCTCAAAGGTGGCGTAATCTCGGGCGACCTGGTTCCGCTTCTCATCGACGAGTTGCCCATGCTCGCCGCTCTCGGCCCATATACCGAGCAGGGAATCGAGATTCGCGATGCCTCGGAGCTCCGTGTGAAGGAGAGCGACCGCATCGCCGCTCTCGCTGAAAATCTTAGGCGCATGGGCGCCAACGTCGAAGAACGCCCCGACGGTCTGCGGATCGAAGGCCGTTCCGCGGGAAAACTTCACGGCGCCGAGATCGCACCGCGCGGCGATCATCGCATCGCCATGGCTTTTGCCGTTGCCGCACTCTCCGCTTCAGGCGAGACTCGCATCCTCGACGCCGACTGTGCCGCCGTCTCCTATCCTGCGTTCTTCGAGGAACTCCGGCGCCTCTCTGAGTAGCGCTGCCATTGCGACCCTGCCTGTCGGAGACAGCGTCCACTCTCTGGAATCCACCCCGGCCGTCGGCCCCATTGCCCGATTCGCACTCCTTCCCGTGTCCTGCTCCGCTCCGCTAATCAGAACGGCATACACTCAAAAGAGCCCATCTCCCGCGGTTTTCGAGCGGAGATTCCCGATGTTTCTCGCGGCGGCGGCCTTCTTTCGCATCGTCAACGCCAACGGTGGTTGGCTCGTCCTTCTGGGAGCCGCCGGTTCCGCTGCCGGCGCCTATCTCTTTTACAACGGCTTCCGCTTGCTTCGTTTCAAGCGAATGATCCTCGACACACCTCTTTCCCGAATTCACAGTGTTTCGATCGGCCTCGTGGAAGTCACCGGTACTCCCGTCGGGCCGTACATCCTCGCCGCGCCCATCACCGGCGACCCTTGCTTCTACTACCGGCATGGCAATGGGTCGAGAGCGACTCCGGCAAAAGCCACGAGTGGAAATCGGTCCTCGACGAATCCCTCTTTGTTCCGTTCTTTCTCGAAGACGGCACCGGCCGTGTCCTGATCGATCCGAAGGGCGCGGAGATGGACGTCCACAAAAGTTTTTCCGACGAAATCGGTGCGTCTATCTTCCTCACGCGAGACCTCGTCCCTCCCCATATCCGCGATTTTCTTGCGAAGCGCGGCCTCGTCCCTGCCGAAAAAATCAAGCTAGAAGAACGAATCATTCCCAAGGGTTTTCCTCTCTTTGTCTTCGGCACTCTGGGGGAAAACACAGTTGGGAATGCGTGGTCTCCGCGGCCGCAGACACACACGTCCTCATTGGGTCCCCTGGAGCTCCAGTTGAGCGGCTCCCGGATTGGCGTCACGATGCACATGGCATTATCAAATGCAGGTCGGTCGAATCCCGTCAGTCCCGCACTTGTCGACACGCTCAACGGCGCCACCGGTGTTCGCGCGGAAGCCTCACAAGACCAGTTTCCGCGCGACGGCGTGTCCACCATGGCTCCGGATCGCCTGGCCGCTATGCGCACTCAAACCACCGCAACAACGTCTCCAGCGAAGCCATCCACCGGCAAGTCCAGCACGGACGATTTCGATCTCCATCGGTCGGTTGCCATCGGCAAGGGCGAACGTCACGAACCCTTCGCCATCTCCGGTCACAGCCAGAAAGAAGTCGCCGGCAAACTAGCGTGGCAATCTGCTGCGTGCATCTGGGGCGGCCCGCTTCTGACTCTGGCCTCGCTGTATTTTCTGATGAACTATTTCCGGTCGGTCCTCTAGCGGCAACGAAGGAGCGCGCATGGGCCTGATTTTGACGCTTGTCTTCCTCTTCATCCTCGCCGGAGGATCCATCTACCTCGGCACCATCTACAATGGCCTGGTCGCCATGCACAACGACATCGATAAATCATGGGCCAACATAGACGTACTTCTAAAACAGCGGCACGATGAACTGCCTCGTCTGGTCGACGTTTGCAAGGGCTACCTGCAGTACGAGCGCGAAACCATCGAAAGCCTAATCGAAGCCCGCACTCGTTACGCGACCGCTGCCAACATTGCGCAGAAAGCGAAAGCCAGCGGCGACCTGAGCTTTTCCGTGGGGAAGCTTTTTGCCGTGGCTGAGAATTATCCCGCACTGCGGGCCAACGCTTCTTTCCTCGAACTCCAGAAGCGCGTCTCCGCACTGGAGAGCCAGATTGCCGATCGCCGCGAGTTCTATAACGACGCGATCAATCTCTTCAACACTCGCATCCAGCAGAAGCCAGACACGCTCGTCGCGAGCTTTTTTTGGCTTCGGGCCCCGTCCGATGTTCCGGGTTCCTCCAGGCGAGAAGTCCCCGGTTTCCCTCGCCCTTAGCTCTCCGAGGCAGTAGCGCCACTGGCTGCCCCCTCGAACCGGCTCCGCCTGATGCGGGATCTCCTTTACTGCTCCGTTGATGGCGGCAATGGTTCCCTCGGCGGCGCGGGTGGTGCGGGTGGTGCGGGCGGCCTCGGCGGCGCCGGTACGGCAATCGACGTGCGCCGCAATTCAATGTTCCCGTAACTGGTCTTCAGCGTAATTTTGGCCGCGTGCCCGCTTCCATACTTTCCCGCCAGGTGCGAATCTCCGGACTCGCCCTTCGTGGCCGCCAAGCCCGTGAATTCCGACTCGATATCGCAGTTCCTGCAATCCGCCACAATCTCAAAGCTCGAGCTTCCTGGAATCGTCAGCGAGATCCCCGCCGAAGAATCCGTGATCTGCACATCATCCTTTGGCGCCGAAGAAAATCGCACCGTTGTCTGCGCGTTGCGGTTATCGATATTCACTTTTCCGCCGGGGTTCTCGATGCTTACCTCAACGTCGCGAGTCCGCAGGGCGAGATTTCCCGGCGCATCGACAATGTCCAGATTGCCCGAACTTGCTTCCAGGTGTCCCGAAAGAGCGGAGAGCGTCAAGTCGGTTTTCGCCGATACCACCCTCACGCCTTTCGCAATCCGGTCCGCGCGCACTGGGCCATAAAAGTCCCCGTCCACCGTCAGGCTGCCCGTCGCGCTGCTGACCTCGATCTCGCCGCCCTTGCCGGAGATCTTTACGTCGCCCTTCGTGTCGGACACCTTCGCGTCTCCCTTGCGCATTTCGATCATCACGTCGCCCGCCGTGTTCCGCACTTCACTGCCGCCGTTTGGATTAGTCACGGCGACCTCGGCTGCAAAATCAGACGCTTGCACGTCTCCCTTGTCGGTCTTGATCGTCAACGGCGACTTTTTTGGAACGGTTACTTCCATATCGACGCTGATCCGCGTATCCGACAGGTCGTATCCGGTGGGGTGCACTTCATACGTATCGCCGTTCTTTGTAATTTCTACGTTCACCGGTTTCGCGATGCGTCCCGCTTCCGTTTCGCTCCAGGTCTTCACATTTTTCTTGGCCGTCACGCGAATTTCCGCTTCATCCGATGACCGCACCGATATGTCGCCGCGATTGGTGCGCACTACAACACGGGCATTGTGGGGAATTTCTTTCGGTGAGACGTCGAGATCGAATGAATAGTTTTCTCCGGGGAGGTCCCCGATCGTATCTGCGAACTTCTCCTTGCCGTAATCTACCGCCACTACCATCCCCATCAGCGCGAACATTCCCAAAACCAAAAATACCTCGCCGACGCTGATTCCTCCCCCGCTTCCAAACTGTTGTCCCACGGTGCGCTCATACAACTTCACCACACCCCAAAAAATGATCAGCAACGGCCACCAGCGTCTGAAGAACTCGTGCAGGTCGAGGTGTCCGTAATTGTGCAAGAGCAGCAGGATCCCCGCGGAGAGTAGAACCAGACCCGAAAATAAGCCGCTGCTGCGCGCCTGGGTGCGGGCCATGTTTTCTATTGCCCCTGCGGTGCGTACGGCGGTTGAGGCGGGTTAGCCGGCGGAATTCTCGGCGGCCGAGGCGTGGGCGTCACACTCGGTGGCGGCTCGATGTGTCCCTCGCGCGAGGCCATCGAAGAGGCCAAGAGCAAAATTCCCATGACTACCAGAATCACCGGCCAGGTATTTCCGAAATAAAAGTGCCCGCCGTGCACCTGGTGGAGCAAAAACAGTATTCCGATCGTTATTACAACCGCCGGACCCGTCAGGCCTCGGATCGTGCAGCATTGGCAGCGACACCCGACGCGGTTGCTCATGCCACGCCTCCCTTCAATTCTGTCCGCCGACGCGGTTCCGCAACATCAGCACCCCGACGCCGATCAGCACCAGCGGCCAGAAAAGCTGCCGCACGCGAAAAAAATCGAAAAATCCAAAATTGTTCAGCAGGAAAAGCCCGCCAAGACCGATAAGCAGCAGCGGCCCGATCGGCCTCGTTTTGCTCCAGGACTCGAGGGGATCCTGTATCGCTTCGCCGGCGTTTCGCGCTTTCACGGTCCTCATGGCATCCACGGCCATGTAGAAAACAAAGCCCGCGAGCACGAATGCCAGCGCGACTTCCCCGCCGTCGCCAATGTCGCTGCTCAGCCCCACGATGATGGCCGCAAACACCACGATGTGGATCAGCGCTTTGTTGTACTCGCCGTTATAGATCGCTCCGAGTCCCGGGATCATCCCCAGCAGAAAAGCGACTCCCGGATTGCCGGCATGATGTGGAGTGAGAGTTCCACCCGGTTGAGGCACCAAAGGCATCGGCGGAAGACTTGGCAAACCTGGCTGCAGGGACGTCCCGGGTATGGGTCCCGGCGGCGGCGGCGACGCCGACAGCCCCATCACTCCTGCCAGACACTCTTCGCAATAAAGCACATCTTTCACCGGCCGCACGCAAGTCGAACACATGGGCTTGCCGCAGTTGCGGCAATACCCCGATGCCTCCACATCTGGATGCACCGCACATTTCATCGATAACTCCTCTCAAGGATCAGGGTACACTTGGCCGCCAGCATCTCCATCTGCCGGGCCATCTCATTCGCGCGATTCTGCTGCCTCGGTTGCGCGTGGGTATGGTCGTCAGTCTGGCCCGGCTCCTTCTCCGGAGTCGATTTCGGCCTCGTCTCTTCGGGCGCAGACTGCAAATCGTTCTGGTCCTGCCGCAACCGCGATTGGATTTCGTACACGACGCGCAGGTCGCTGACGTATTTCACCCCGCTGGCCAATTTGAGATGAAACTGCTTGTTGGCGTTAAGGTACACATTTTTCGGCGAAAGATCAGCCAGCCGCGGTTTTTTCCACGAGAATCCGGACGCGCCCAGCAATATGACGAACGTTGCGAATACGCTCGCCGTTCCGTAGGCGAGCTTCGGCGAAGCCAGGCCGCGGATGAAGTTCAGGAAGGCTTTCCAACCCGTTACGGTCTCACGCGGTCCGAGCGTTTTATCAAGCACGGAGTAGATGAGTCGCGGCGGCGCCTCGATTTCGGCCATCGCGTGCATTTCGCTTACCAGGCTCTTTACGCTCGCGAGCAGCGGGCCGCACTGGACACACTCCTGCGCGTGTTTCTCGAACTCGGCTTTCTCTGGCCACGCCAACAGTCCGTCGAGATAATCGCTCAGTCTTGCTTCGATTTGATCGCAGGTCCAGGTCATGACTCGACCCCCAAAGGCAAGGCACCCCTTGCCTCTACAAATACCAAATTCTTCGCCTTTGTGCGCGTTTTCATGAGGGCCGCACCCCCATTTGTTGCAACAGCCGCGCCAACTCGATTCTGCCCCGGTTGATCCGCGACTTTACCGTCCCCTCCGGCACGCCCAACACTTGCTGGATTTCCGCATACTCCAGTTGCTGCAGATCCCGCAGGATCACCGCTTCCCGCAATTCGGGCGATAGTTTGGTCAACGCTGCCTGCACCTGCCCGCTCAACTCTCCTAGTAGCGCCTGCTCGTCCGGCCGTCGGCCGAGCGATTCCTTGTTCTCTACCACTGGCAGCGCGTCGTCAAGTGAATCTGTCAAGCGATCCCGCTTGGTCCGCCGGTAATGGTCAATCAGCAGGTTCCGCGTCACGCTGGTCATCCAGGTGGCGAATCCTCCGTGTGCCGACCGGTAGCTTCCCAACGTTTTGTAAACCCTAAGGAACACTTCTTGCGAAATATCCTCCGCTTCCGTCCGGTTCCCTACGAACCGGTAACAAACGTTGAAGACCCGCCGCGAGTGGCGACGCACAAGTTCCTCCCAGGCCGAGCCATCTCCCTGGAGGCATTGTTGGACCAGTTGGGCATCCTGCTCCAAGCGTTCTCAGCCCCATACTCCTGATACCCGCCCAGGCTTTACCCCGCGCAGGGCTCCTTGGCCTGCCAAATAATGGAACGTAAAATGCTCCCGAAATGTTCCCTTGACGCCTGACCACCCGCTCCCGTGATTGCCGCATCTTACGCCGCTCCCGACCCCGTTACAAGACATTGGAATTGCTCCCTTTACGCCGCTTGACCTGTCGCCGTTCCCCCAGTACCCTCGCCTCTATGGGTGCCAAGTCGAGGAAGTGGCTTCTGCTCGCTCTCGGGCTTCTCGTCGTCACTTTTCTCCTCTATCATTCCCGCGCCGCGCTTCACCTTAGCGAATTCAGCGGAGCCAGGCTTTGGGAGGCCATCCGCAGCGCAAATTACCTCTACCTCTTTTTGTCTCTCGTCTCAATCTACGCCTGCTACGCGGTACGCGCCCTTCGTTGGCAGAAGTTCCAGGCCCATGTCGGGCAGGCTCCTTTCTGGAATATCTACGCCATGAACCTCGCGGGCTTTGCCGCGCTCTTCCTTCTAGGACGAGCGGCCGAGCCTGTCCGTCCCTTGCTTATTTCCCGCAAAGATAAAGTCCCTATCGCCGACGTCTTCGGCATTTATGCGCTTGAGCGCATTCTCGACGCCGCTTCCACCGCTGTTCTGGCCTCCATCGGCTTGTTCATCTTCGAGTCGTCGGGCCCCCTCGAAGCTCACGGTGCCGCTGCCGCGGCCTTCGAGAAAGGCGCGCGCACTGCCGGTACCGTGTTTTCTCTCATTGCCGTCATGGCCATCACCGGCCTAGTCTATCTTCGTCTGCACGGCTCGGGCGTTCTCGAGCGCCGGATGCAGGTCTGGCTTGCCGCTCATGGGTGGCGTGCCGGCTTGGCCCGCACGGTGGTCGGTTTCTCCCGCGGCGTACAGACCATCAGGACCTGGGGCGATCTTTCCGCGGCAATTGTGCTTTCGTTCTTCCACTGGCTGCTGGTTGTCGTCGTGTATTACCTGGTGATGCAGAGTTTTGGCGGGCGCCTTGCCACGCTTACCTTCGCCGATGCCATTCTCGTCCTTGTTTTCAACATGGTCGGCTCGGCTGTGCAATTGCCGGGCGTCGGCGGCGGTGCACAGGCTCTCGCGATGGTCGCTTTCACGCGCCTGTACGGCATCGGGCAGGAAAGCGCGTTTGTCGCTGCCATGGTCCTCTGGCTGGTCACCTTTGCGGCTTGCTCGCTGGTCGGCATTCCGCTTCTTCTCAAGGAGGGACTGTCCCTCGGAGAATTACGCCGTCTGCGCGAGCAAGAGGCCGAGCAAATCGACGCCGAAATCGCCCACCCGCCTTCCACGCCCGTGTAGCGGCAGCGCTCGGTTTACTGGACGAGTCGAAGGGCCAATGCAGGTCTCTGAAGCGCACGCCACAGCTTCACTGCCCGACTCTTCCTGTAATATGCTCCTAACACCAGGAGAAACCACCGAGTGAAGTGCCCTTTCTGCGCGCATCTCGATGACAAGGTAATCGATTCCCGCGAAGGCCGCAGTGGCGACACCATCCGCCGCCGCCGCGAATGCCTGAAATGCTCAAGGCGCTTCACCACTTACGAGCGCATCGACGAAATTCCCTACATGGTCATCAAGAAAGATGGCCGTCGCGAACGCTTCGAGCGCCAGAAAATCCTGCAAGGCCTTCTGAAAGCCTGCGAAAAACGTCCGGTTCCTACTCCGAAGCTCGAATCCATTGTCGACGAAATCGAGGGTGTCGTCCACGACGCTACCGAGCGCGAACTCACCACCACGGAAATCGGCGAAATGATCATGCATCACCTGAAAAAGCTCGACAAAGTCGCCTACGTGCGCTTTGCGAGTGTCTACATGGATTTCAAAGATGTTCAGGAGTTCATGTCGGAACTCAAAAATCTTCTGAAGGACCGCGCCGTCAAAAAATAGTGGTGTAGCCTTCATCCCGACCGGAGTGGCCGGCGTTCGCAACGGCAATCACCCCTCCGGCCGGGTCCCCCTCGCGCTATACTCTTGCCCACCATGCCGGTCGTCATTTCCATGCTTCGCGGCGTTAACCTCGGACGCCACAACAGAATTAAAATGGACGCGCTTCGCTCGCTCTACATCTCCCTCAAATTCAGAAATCCTCAAACTTTCATCCAGAGCGGCAACGTCATCTTTGAAACGTCAGAGAATGACCTCGCCCTTCTCTCGAAACGCATTGAGAATGCCATCCATCGCAAATTCGGCTTTCGGCCCGACGTCGTACTGCGCACCGCCGCGGAACTCCGCGACATCGTCGCCAATACTCCCTTTCCCTCCCGCCGCAACCTCGAACCGAGCAAAATCCTTGTAACCTTCCTGGCCGACGCACCCGACGCGCAAGCCTCGAAGGCGCTCCTCGAAATAAACTGCCACCCCGAAGAAGTGCACATTCGCGGCCGCGAGCTTTACATTTACTTTCCGAACGGCATGGCTCGCCCCAAACTCGCCTGGCCACTGATTGAAAAGACTCTCAAAGTTCGCGGCACAGGCCGCAACTGGGGCTCCGTCACCAAAATGCTTCAACTCGCCGAGTCCTTCGAAGCTGCCACTCGAATCGGGCAAGGTTCCTGATCACTTTCTCGGACCGGTACTGGTACGACGAATCTTCCGGTGTTCTGAATTTCTTTCCGTGCTTTCTTCTCTGCCAGTTTCTAAGTCAGCAAAATTCAATCGATTAGAGCGGCTGTAAGTGGATATCGAGGTGCCCGCGTGAACCTTGAGGAGATCCATGTTCGCAACCCATCGACATATCCTGATCGTTGGCGGAGCTTTGCTCGCCTTTGCTGGCTTGATCACGGCTACCGCTGCACTTTCTGATCGCTCCGATCCCATCACCGTTCCGGTAGAGACCCCGCGGCACGTCACTCTGGACCAGGCTCTTTCGAGCGACCGGAGCCGTTCGGACGACCATTTCACAGCGACCGTTTCGCAGCCGGTCGTCATCGACAACGCAACTGTCATCCCGCAGGGCACTCACGTCGCTGGCGTTGTTGTTGAAGCTAGGCCCTCCGGCAGGTTGAGTGGACGCGCTCGGCTCGAACTGGCTCTTCAGTCCATTGAAGTCGAGGGCAAAACCTATCCGATCACGACTTCCAACTCACTCAGACAGGGCGGCGCCCATAAAAAGCGCAACTGGGCCTGGATCGCGGGTGGTGCGGGTGGTGGCGCTTTGATTGGCGCGATTGCGGGTGGTGGCAAAGGCGCGCTGATTGGCGGACCGGTCGGTGCCGGAGCTGGAACTGCTGTCGCCTTCTTCACCGGCAAGAAGGATATCCACCTCAGCCCGGAGACCCCATTGACTTTCCGCCTCTCCGAGCCGCTTACGGTAGACCCAAGGAATTAGGCAGTCGCAAAGTCTGGGATTGGGACGAGGGTGTTCATCGAAATTCCGGCAATTTTGGAGTAGCTTTGCGTTTGAACTGTTTTGCGCCGTTGACCTGATCCATACAGTTTGGGGAATCCCGTTTCTCTCTGTTCAAGGATAGAGCTATGAGAAGCTCAGGAACTCGCGCGTGGCTTAACCCACGAGCCCGGTTTTGCGTTCTTGTCATTCTGCTTGTTACGTGGATCGCCGCCGGCTGCGGCGGTGGCAGCTCCTACATGTCGATGCCGAGCAGCAGTATGGGCACAATCGTGGTATCCATCAGCGGTCCCCCCAGTTGCAAAGACCCCAACGGAAGTTTTGGGCACGTCTACGTTACCGTCCGCTCCGTTCAGGCTCACATCGACCCGAACGCCACGGATTCGAGCTCCGGCTGGCAGGAACTCGCTCCGCAACTCGCCAGTCAACCGATGCAGATTGACCTGTTTTCCGCGCCTCAGACCAACTGCGTCCTGGCGCAACTCGGCTCGGCAAGTCTCCCCGTCGGCAGCTACCAGCAAATTCGCTTGCTTCTCGTCTCCAACACCCCTGGCGGGAGCGACGCGGTTCCTTCTACCAACGCCTGCGCCGGCAACGGCTACAACTGTGTGGTTCTGAATGACGGCTCCGTTCACGAACTGGAACTGAGCAGCCAGGCCAACACCGGTCTCAAGATCCCGCCCGGCCAAATCGTCGGTGGCCCGATTCAGGTTTCAGCCGGTCAGAGCGTCGATCTCAACATTGACTTCAATGCCTGCGATTCCATCGTCGAGCAAGGCAACGGAAAGTTCCGACTGAAGCCGACCCTCACTGCCGGTCAGGTCAGTCCGAACAATTCCGGCATTGGCGGCCAGATCGTTGATTCCGTCTCGAAAGCACCGATCACCGGCACGGTCCTCGTCGCGGCTGAGATGCCTGATTCCACCGGCATCGACCGCATCGTTATGGAAACGGCCACAGACCCGAGCGGCAATTTCCGGTTCTGCCCTTTGCCGACAGGCACTTTCGACATCGTCATCGTCGCCATCGGCCCGAACAATCTCCCTTACAACGCAACTTCCATCGTGAACGTCCCCAATGGCACAAATCTCGGTACCATTCCATTGGTTGCCGAAACTGGCGCGACGTCGCCCGCGATTCTCGAGGGTGCCGTAACCACCACTGCCGCTTCTTCCGGTGGCGCTTCCGTTGACGTCAGCCTGTCCGCCCTGCAGAGTATTTCCTTCAACTCAGGCATGACCGTAAACCGGCAGCTCACGATTCCGCTCGAGAACATTCCCGCCACTCCAACAACTCCGGCCATCGCGTCGACAGGACTCGTTTCCATTTCCACGAATACGGCCTGCCCTGCCGGCAGTCCGGCGAACGCCAATTGTTCTTCCTACACGCTCGTCGTGCCCGGCAGCAATCCCAGTGTCGCCGTGTTCTCGACATCAGGCTTTTCCTATACTGCTCCGGCTCCTGGCAGCGTCTTTTTCACTGTCGATGCTATTGCAGCGCTGCCGATGAGCGGCGGGGTACCGGATTGCTCCCCGTCTGAGTTGACCACCTCGAAAGACGCCAACGGTCAACCGCTTCAGGTAACCGTGGGTGCTACGACGAACGTTGCGCGCATGGATTTCGCCGGTTGCTCTTGAGCCCGCCAGACGGCAATTACCTCTGGCTGTACCAACGGCGAATGTCACCGCCCGGACAATCCTGTTCCTTTGCTCGCTTGTTGCGAGCCCACTCTACTCCTATCCTGAAATCAGCCTGCCCCATTTTCAGGAGAGACTTGTGAAGACTTCAAAATGGATGTTCACTAGCCTGCTCGGAGTTCTCTTTGTTTCAGGTTCGCCCGCGCTAGCCCAGGATCACGACAACGGCCACGGCAAGGGCCACGATAAACATTACGAGGAGATCCGCGACGCAGATCGCGACGACTACCGCTACAAGCACCACGAGCAGGAGATCCGCGGCTGGTACGCCCAGCACGAAGGCCATCTCCCTCCCGGGCTCGCCAAGAGGGATCAGCTTCCTCCCGGTTTGGAAAGGCAGTTAGTCGTACGCGGCACGCTTCCCCTGGGTCTGCAAAAGCGTATGTACCCCTGCCCCGAGGAACTGGAGCGGCGTCTGCCTCCACCCCCGCCCGAGTGCACGCACGTGTTCATCGGCGGCCACATCGTACTTCTGAACCGCAAAACGAACGTAGTCGTCGACATCTTCCACTTTGAAATTAACTAGCGATGACGGATCCGGGCTTTTGCCGTGAAGCCCTTAGAATCCGGGTGGACGTTCGTCCACCAGGCCGAACGCGCGTTCGAGCGCGAGCCCCGCGCTTCCAACGGTTCCCTCATCAAATAAGCGCCCGATGAGCGTTACACCGTGCGGCACTCGCCGCGGCGGCGAAAATTTCGGCAACGGTCGCGAAGGGTCCGGCGCCCAATCCGTTCGCGCCTCCGCCACCTCGACAAATCCCGCCCGCATCGTCAGCGATGGGTGTCCCGTGTGATTCGTGATCGTCAGTATGTCGTCGCGCAACGACGGCACCAGCAGCAAGTCCACTTGCTCAAACACGCGCGCCATTTCCTCGCACACCCTCCGCCGCATGCGGTCCGCCTGTACAAAATCCACCGCCGACAAGAATCGCGACTGCCGGAAAATATTCGGCCAGGCATCGTAGGTTTGCTCATGGAGCTGGTTCAGTCCGCCGCCGAGCGTCAATTGCTCAAATGCCGCCGCCCCCTCGGCAAACAAGATCAGGTCGAGCGATTGATAAGGCCAGTCCGGCAACGATACCTCGACCGGCACCATCCCCACTTTCTTCACCGTTTCGAGCGCCGCACGGTCCACATCGGTCGCCGGAGCCTCTTGCATCCAGGCCGGGAAGTACCCAACACGCAAACCATGCACGCTTCGGCTCGCGTCAAAGTCCAGCATGCTCGGCACGCTTGCAACATCTCCCGCATCGGGGCCGGTGATCGCATCGAGCACCAGCAGCGTATCTTCCACGTTTCGCGCCATTGGCCCCAATTTATCGAGCGACCAGCACAGCGTCATCGCTCCCGTCCGAGGCACGCGCCCATAGGTCGGCCGCAATCCGGTTACACCACAACGCATGCTCGGCGCAACGATGCTTCCCCCGGTTTCGCTGCCAATCGCGAATCCCACGAGTCCCGCTGCCGTTGCCGCGCCAGGTCCCGCGCTTGAACCCGATGCGCCTTCTTCAAGCAGCCACGGATTCATTGTCTGCCCGCCGAACCAGATATCGTTCAGCGCCAACGCCCCCAAGCTCAGCTTCGCGATCAACACTGCTCCCGCCGCGTTCAGCCGTTTCACAACAGTGGCATCGTCGTTCGGCACGCGATCGCGGTACGGCTCCGCGCCATACGTCGTCGGGATGCCTGCGGTATCGAGCAAATCCTTGCCGCCCCATGGGATTCCGTGCAGCGGCCCGCGGTATTTTCCTGCGGCAATTTCCACATCGGTCTGGCGCGCCTGTCGAAGCGCCAGCTCGCGCGTCAGGGTTATGACGCATCGCAGCTTCGCGTCGTATTGCCCGATGCGCTGCAAATAGATTTCCGTCAGCCGCTCCGAACTCAGTTTTTTCTGCTCGACCCAACGCGAAAGCTTCGTCACCGGCGCAAACGCGATGTCTTCGTCTTTCTGCGGCAGCGGTCCGGGATCGCTCTTGCTCCGCGCGAAGCGGTTACTGCTTACGGTCGCCTTTTGTCCCGGCAGCACGCTGACGACGCGCGAGAAGGGAGCCACCGTCGGCCCCAATTCCATCTTCTTTGGGCCCGTCCTACGCCCGTACAGTTGCGACATGTTGCCGCGCCAACTCTTCGCTGCCTGCGCGCATTCCGCTTCACTCAACTGCACCTGCACGAGTTTTTCGGCTTCGCTGAATGTCGCCGGAGTGGGCACCGGCCCAATGCCCGGCCCGGTCCCAAACGCCGGCGGTGCTCCTGCGGGCTGTTGCGAGGGATCCTGTTGCTCGGCGGCTAGCGTGCCACCCTCGGTCGCCCGTTCCGACGCTGCAGTCATGCCCATTACGCCAGCGGCAACACGCATCGTTGTTTCCGCCAAAAACTCTCTTCTCGTTTTTGCCATTCCGTTTTTTCCCCCGCGGCATTCTACCCGAGGTCGTCTAATTCCCTTCCTGGAAAAGCGAATGTGGCGTGAATTGCTCCGGCGGTTCCTGTTCGTAGCGGAATACCTCGCTCGGCTTGTACACGTATTCTTTTCCGCAGTCGTCGCGACGCACCGTGAAGCGTTGATCGATCGCTGGCCGCGGGCTGACCGCGTCGGTCACGCCCACAGGAATGCGGTGTCCATGGAAGAGATTCTGCCGCATGTGATAAAAGTAATTCTTGCAAATCACTACCCAGCAATAGCTGCTATCTTCCCACATGGAACTTCCTTCAGTTTGCGGGGACCTGGCTCGGCAAACGGTGCTGCCATTCTCTTGAATCCAAACTCTCACGTCAATTCTGCGGGAGCCGCTGAACTCGCGGCCGCAGTGATATGATTTGCGCGCTATGAACAAGCGACCAGCGCGTTTCCTGATACGGTTGTTCCTGTGGTTTTCTTTCACCGTTCCGGCTTCGATTTTGCCGCAATCGGCTGCTCCTGCCGGCTCATCGATTGTGCTGCATGCCGCGCGACTGCTTGAGGTCGACACCGGAAAAATCGTCGCTCCCGGAGAAGTGCTTGTCCAGGGCGAGCGCATCGTGGAAGTTGGATCAACGGTGAGGCGTCCGTCCGGAGCGCAGGTCATCGATCTCGGCGACACCACGCTCGTGCCCGGTTTCATCGATGCGCATATTCATCTTTTCCTGCATCCGGGCGCCGAAGACCTGCAAACGATTCAAGAGTCGGTGCCGCAGCGCACCATCTCCGCGCTCGTTGCAGCTCGCGATGATTTGACGGCCGGCTTTACCGCCGAGCGCGATTTGGGCACCGAAGGAGCGGGCTCGGCGGACACCGCCGTGCGCGACGCCATCAACCAGGGCCGCTTTCCCGGGCCTCGCTTGCGCATCAGCGGAAACGCCATCGACATTCTCGGCGGCCACGAAGACGCCATCGACTACAACCCCGCGCAGCACATCTTCTCGAACGCCACTTACGCCAATTCCGGCGACGAATTGGTGACAGTCATTCGCGCGCAACTCAAAGAGGGCGCGGACTTCATCAAGATTTACGAGACAGGGCCCGATTCCATTCGCGACAGCCGCTTGTTTACGCCTTACCAGTACACCGAAGCCGAACTTCGCGCCGCCGTCGAGGAAACCGCCCGCAGGGGAACCTACGTTGCGGTTCATGCCACCGGCGAGCCCGGCACTCTTTATGCCGCGCAGGCCGGCGTAGCTTCCATCGAGCATGCGGATCAGCTCAGCGATGAGACCATGCGCCTGATGAAAGAGAAGGGAATCTTTGCCGTGCCCACTTTCACCATCTCCGAATATTTTGCGGAGCACCCGGTCACGCCCGAACAGGGCCCCCGGGAACGCCAGTTGCTCGAAATCCACGTGCGGGAATTCCGCAAGCAGCTCGCCGCCGGAGTGCCAATGGCGGCAGGCTCCGATGTCGGTCCCTTTCCGCATGGCACTCAAGCGCGTGAATTCGCCCTCATGGTGAAATACGGGATGAAGCCCCTCGACGTCCTGCAGGCCGACCTGCTCAACGGCGCCAAGCTGCTCGGCTGGCCGAAGGAAATTGGAGCGCTCAAGCCCGGCTACTTCGCCGACGTCGTCGCTGTCCCTGGCAATCCTCTCGAGGACATCGGCGTCCTCTCCCGCGTCACCTTCGTCATGAAAGGCGGTGTCGTCTACCGCCGGCCGTGAAGATGACTCCTGACCCGTTCCATTTCGAAACCCGTGGTACAGTTTCTCGCTGGACGACACTTGGGGGAGGCCATGCGTAGGCTGTGGATCGCGATTGCGGTGATTGTCTTGGCCACCGGCATGATGTGGGCCGCCAAGGAGCATCTACCGACGGTGGACGCGGAGAAGATACGCGCCCATGTGAAGTACCTGGCGAGCGATGAACTCGAGGGCCGCGGCACCGGTCAAAAAGGCGGCGACAGGGCCGCGGCGTACCTAGGGACGGAGTTCAAAAACTACGGTTTGCTGCCGGCAGGCGAAAACGGCACTTATTTTCAAAACGTACCGATGGTTGGGGTCAAGACGCTGCCGGAGAGCGTTTTCGTTCTCGCTCCGGCGAGCGGCAAAGAACTGCCCTTAAAGGCGCTTGACGATTACGTAACCACGAACGAACAACAGACCGAATCGGCCGTCATTGATGCGCCCATCGTCTTCCTTGGCTACGGCATCACCGCGCCCGAATATCAGTGGGACGACTACAAGGGTTGCGACTTGACGGGCAAGGTCGCGCTGCTCTTTGTGAATGAACCTGTGTCCGATGACCCGAAGTTTTTCAAGGGCAAGGCGCTCACCTACTATGGCCGGTGGACCTACAAGTTTGAAGAAACGGCGCGTCGCGGCGCGATTGCCACGCTGATCATTCACCGCGAGGACCTGGCGAGTTATCCGTGGACCGTGGTGCGCAACTCCTGGGGCGGGGAAAAATCGTTTCTGAAGCTCGACAGTTCGCCGAAGCTGAAGGCGGCTTCCTGGATTCAACTGGAGGTGGCGCGCAAGCTGGTGTCGATGGGCGGGCTCGACCTGGACAAACTGTTTCAGCAGGCGCAATCGCGCTACTTCAAGCCCATTGAGCTGCCGGTGAATCTGAAGGCGCACATTGTGAGTTCGGTGCGGCCATTCAACTCCCAGAACGTGATCGGTGCGGTGAAAGGCGCGGACGGCGCACGAGATGCGGAAGCCATACTCTATACCGCGCATTACGATCATTTCGGCATGGATAACAGCAAGCCGGCGGGCGCGAACATCTATCACGGTGCAGCGGACAACGCGACGGGCTGCGGGATTCTGCTGGAACTGGCACGCGTGTGGGCGGCGACAAAACCCGCGCCGCCGCGCTCGATTCTGTTTGCGGCGGTTACAGCTGAGGAGCAGGGACTGCTTGGCTCGGAATATCTCGGGAAGCACACGGCGCTGCTTGGAGCGAAGATTATCCTGGATCTGAACTATGACGATTTGCCACCCATCGGTATTCCGGAAGAAGTGGAAGTCAGCGGCGCAGAGAGGACCACTTTTTACCCGACGGTGCAGGAAACGGCAAAGGAGTTCAAGTTGACGATTCGCCCCGACGCGCGGCCCGAGGCCGGCCACTATTACCGCTCGGACCACTTCAGCCTGGGCCGCGTGGGTATTCCGGCGTTTTCCATCAATGAAGGAATGAAATACAAGGGCCACGACACGGCGTGGGGCGAGGCCGAGGCCAAGGAGTTCGTCGAGCACCGTTACCACCAGCCCACGGATGAATATAAGCCGGAGATGGATTTCCGCGGCGACGCGATCATGGCCGAATTCGGTTTTGCGCTGGGCAAGAAGGCTGCAAGCGCCAGCACCATTCCGGCCTGGCTCCCCGGCGATGAATTCGAGAAGGCTGGTAAAGCTGAGGCAACGAAATAGGCAAGCATCCGAAGCAAGGAGGTAAGGAAGCCGGGAGTCATTTGCGAGTCGAAATTAAGACCGGATCTACCTCGGCCAGACGCCGGCGGTGAAGGAGCGGATGGTAGTGAAACCGAGGCGCTCATAGAGATGAACGGCGGTGTGGTTATCGGCGGTAACCGTGAGGGAGAGTTCCTTGAAATGCTGCGCTCGCAGCGCCTCGGCGGCGGTCAGCATCAGAATACGCCCGAGTCCGTGGCCCTGGAATCCAGGCTGGACACAGATCTGCGTCGTGTGGCCGACACCCGCGGAAACTTCGCTGGTCAGCACCGCGCCTACGAGGTCGTCGCCCCCGGGATGACGCAGGACGAACGAAGCGTTTGGCTGAAACTGTCCGCAACCGGGCAACAGGATGATGTTCTTCAAAAACTTCAGAGCGCCGTGGCGCGAGCGGTACTGATCGTTGATGTCGCCGTCGATGTGATTGGCGTAAGCGAGATAAATCAGCTTGGCGCACGGCTCGAAGTAGCGGTCGTGCCAGCGATCGAGCCGCAATCCCGAATTCGTGGTGGGCGCGCTTTCCCGGTGTTTCAGCAGGTCGAGCAGCATGAACTGGCGCGTGTGCAGGCGGAATCCCTGATCGCGAAGCGCGGCGTCAACCGGACCGCCGAATGGCATAAGCTGCGCTTCGATGCGCTGCATTTGCGGCAGAGCGCGCATGCTGTAGAGCATCTCTTCGAGCAGCCGTCGCCCAACGGCTTCCTGGTTCTGGCTCGAGGCGACGTACAGGCCGCCGATCAAGCCTTTGTAGTCCTCGAGGACGTAGAAGCTGTATCCCACGGCGAGATTGTTTTCAAGGGCCACGCAGCCGGAAAGCGCATGAGCATCAAGAAAGCGCTTGATCAGATCGAGAGCGCTGCGATAGTCCCAGTGAAGCTCGTCGCGCCAATGGCTGGCCTCTTCGAGCAAAAGCGGCTCGAGCTGACGGACGCTTGTCTGGCGCAGGTCGATGATGTTCATTGGGCAGGTGTTACCCCGGGGCCCCGGCTTCAGTGCCATGATAGCCGATTCGTGGGACGGACCGCCAAATTCGACTTGCCCGCACCGATATAAATCAGACACAACGGAACGAGAAGCTCAAACCGTCCAAGGAGGCCCGTGCTAGCATCTTTGGTAGTTCCCGTAGCTACAGTGCGGAAGGTAGGTATTTCACTTGCCGATGGCGTGGCCCTTGAGCGCTCAGCCCATATCGATTCTGGACGAACTGCGATACCCCAGGCGCTGGTATACCAAGCTGATTACGGTGATTCTGGCGCTGGTCTTCTTTGCCGCCTTGTCGACAGTGGTGATCGCGGGGGTGCTGACGTACTGGATCGTCAAGCCACAGCGAACCAGTTCCGAAATCAACATGGAGAGTTTCCCGGGACGTCCGGACGAGGTGGAGTTCACGGCGCCGGGATTGAAGCCGGCGGGCCGGAAGGGCTGGTTCTTCCCGGGGCTGAAGGGTGCGCCGACGATCGTATTGTGCCATGGATACCAATCGAGCCGGGGAGAGTTGCTGACGCTGGTCTCGGCGCTGCAGGATCATCAGTACAACGTGTTCGTGTTTGATTTTGCGTCGCATGGAGCGAATGACGGGGTGACGACGTTTGGGTACCGCGAGGCGGATGAAGTACGCGCCGCGATCGAAGTGCTGGCAAAGCGGAACGACGTTGACCCGGGCCGGTTTGGTTTGTGGGGGTACAACCTGGGGGCGTATGCGGCGCTGCGAGAGGCGGAACGCGATAACCGGGTGCGGGCGTTGGTGCTCGACTCCGTTTACGACTATCCGAAGCAGATGGTGAAGATCGGGGTCGAGAAGACGGGGGTGGGTGGATTCCCGTTGATGGTGAAATCGGCGCAGATGACGTTCGAATGGCTGAACTACGCGTATAAAGATGATCCGCCATTATCGGCGCGATTGAAGCAACTCGTGGGCGTGCCAATACTCTTTGTTCAGGCGACGGACGACCCGGAATTGGGAGCCATCACGCGGGAGATGTTTGTGAAGGCGTCGGAGCCGCGCGAGCAGGCCATCATTGCGCACGGAAATTTTGTGAACCTGCCCGACGATGAAAAGCGCGCCTATGAGAATCGAGTGGTGAGTTACTTTTTAACGAGGTTGCCTATCGCGGACGCCATTGTCGCGCCTCCCTCGAAGAGCGCCAAGCCTGCCCACTAGGGGTTGGTCCTGCAAGGAATCACAGCGGGATTGACCGGATACTTGCGACATTCAAAACCGAAAGCTTCAGCTTGCCGCAGCTCCTTTGGTCCTATGAAAAGCCAGGTAGGTTTAGAGTCTCGAGGCTGCCACTCGGGCAGGATGGAGTGAGTGTAGAAATTGAGCTGGTAGACCTGCGAGCGCGTGAGTCCCCAGGCGGCCGCGAGTGAGGGAGAAAATTGGGGCCACTGTTGGCTAGCCGCCGAAGGGGCGCTGCGCGCTGTCAGCCCGCGATCGAGCTTGCCGACCAGGTCGTCGGTTTTCAGGACGAGCAGAAGGACGAAGAGCACCATCGCGAAAAGCGCAATGTGTACGCGCCGAAGCAGGGCCAGAACGATGACCGTGGCGCCAGCGAACGCAGCGATGAACTCGATGAGACTGACTTCCGGTGGTGGTGAGAGATCGGTGTAGCCGGGCAACTTGCCGGAGAAGGCAGAAAGGGCTATCGCAAGAGCAATCAAACCAGCCCCGAGGGCAGGCACCAGCCAACTGGCCGCTTTTTCTGATGAGCGAAGCCTTGCCGACAGTGACGCTGCGAGCAAGAGCACCAGCGGCGGAATTGCCGGCAGGATGTAGCCGGGAAGCTTGGACTGCGAGACGGAAAAGAAAACGAAGGGGAAGGCGACCCAGCTGAGGAAGAAGAAAGTGGAATCCAATTCAGGGCGGCGTCCGCGAATGGTTTCGAGCACCTGTTTTGACAGGGGAATCAGCAGGATTGTCCAGGGAAAAATGGCGAGCAACGTAATGGGGATGTAGAACCAGAAAGGCTGGATGTGCTGGAATTCGGGTGTGAGGTAGCGCCTGAAATTGTGCTCGACGATGAAGACGCGGAAGAAGTCGGGATTGCGGCGGGAACAAATGATGTACCAGGGGAGAGCGGTAAGGGAGAAGCTGGCGATGGCAACGGGATGAAGGCAGCGGAAGGCATCGCGCCAGCGTTTGGTCGAGACCGCCCAAAGAAGGACCGTGCCGCCGGCGAGAACGATTGCGGCCGGGCCTTTGGCAAGAACGGCGAGGCCGAGGAAAAAGCCGAAAACGATTAGGGCAAGCCAGGGAGTTCTGGGGAGAACGGGTGTGTGTTCGTCGCGGACGAGTCGGAGAACAAAAGCCGCGCAAACCATGGCGATCGTGAGCATCGCGGAGAATGGCATGTCTGTGGCTGCGGCATGAGAAAAGCCGGTCATGCCGACGGTGGTGGGCAAGAAAAGCATGAGCCATCGGGCAGGTTCGACGCCGGAGAGGCGCCGGACAAGCCATGCAAGGGCGAGAGTCGCGAGCAAGGCCGAGACGGCACTTGGAAGGCGGGCGGCGGCTTCGCCGACACCAAAAAGCTTGAAACTCAGCGCGGCACCCCAATAATAAAGCGGCGGTTTTTCGAACCAGGGCTTACCGTAGAGGCGCGGCGTGACCCAGTCGCCCGTTTCCACCATGTCGCGCGCGATCCAGGCGTAGCGCGACTCATCGGGACCGACCAGGCCGATGGTACCGAGGTTATGGAAGTAGCAGAGGTACAGAGCGGTGAGGATCAGGGCAATCCAAGCGAGGCGCGAGGCGAGAGACGGTGAGTTGTACTCGAGGGAGGAGTTGTCGGTTTCCGCCACGTTGAGTCTAGCATTTTGACATCCTCCCCCGGCCTAAAGGCGGAGGATTCCGGCGGTCTCCTGCTGGTTTTGCAGGAGGACTGCGGTGGGTTCCTGCCACGACGAGCCTACTTCACCCGAAGAATACGCACAGGCTCAAAAGGCGTGTCCCGCCTCGGAGTCCAAAGATATCACAAAGAACGGGCTAATATCCCCGCTCTAAAACGGCGAGGCTTTACGCCCGGTCTGGTAAGTGTATCGTTGGAGTGGCGGAGTCGGAGAAACGGCCCCGCCCGGACGAATGGATCCAATTCCGTCAAATTCGAGTTCGTCTGCGACAGGCAGGTTGCATGATCGAATGGCTGCAATATGCGGTGGCGTGGACCTTTGTGAAAACGCTAGGAGCACTGCCGCGAACGGTGGCGCGGAGTCTGGGTGCGGCGGGGGCGCAGGCATTGCTGGTTTTGCGACCGAAGCTCGCGAAGACCGCAGAGTTCAATCTGAAGCTGGCGTTTCCGGAGTGGAGCGAGTCCGAGCGGAGCGCGGTGATGAAGGCGATGACGCGCAACCTCGGATGGATGGCGGCGGAATTCGCGCGGTTTCCGCGATACACGACGGAGAATATCGAAAGCGTCGTGATCCTGGATGGGCATGAGAATTTCCTGGCAGGCCAGAGCCGCGGCAAAGGCGTGCTTTACCTGACGGGACACATCGGCGCGTGGGAGCTTTCTTCGTTTGCGCATGCCTTGTATGGATTCCCACTGCATTACATGGCGCGACCGCTCGATAACGGGCCGCTCGACGCGCTGGTGAATGAGTATCGAGGTCTTTCGGGGAATAAACCGATCTTCAAGAACGAGTCGGCACGGCAAATACTGCGCGTGCTGAAAGGAGCAGGAACTGTCGGGATTCTAGCGGACCAGAACACCATGCCGGAGGAGGGCGTGTGGGTGGACTTTTTTGGCACGCCAGCGTGCACAACGACGGGAATCGCGCGCGTTGCGCTGCACACGGACGCGGCGGTTGTCCCGGGGTACGCCTATTGGGACGAAAGTCTCAGGAAATACCGGTTGCGCTTTGAACCGCCCGTAGAGTTAGTGCGAAGCGGTGACAATGAACGCGACGTTTTAGAGAATACGCGGCGGTTTTCGAAGGTGATCGAAAAGATTATCCGGGAACACCCCGAGCAATGGGTTTGGGTTCATGCACGGTGGAAGAACCGGCCGAAAGGGGAGCCGCCAATTTACGATTTCTTGAGTTGAGAAACGTTTCGCGAGAGAGGACGCTGAGCACAGAGGAAGAGAGAAGACCCCTCGTGTGAGGCGCTCGGCGCGGGGAGGCCAAGCGATGAAGCTGACAGCCAGACAAGTAGCCGAGAAGATTGCGGCGATGGTGGAGGGAGACGGCGCGTTTGAACTGACGGGAGTGGCGGCGCCGGAGCGCGCTGGGACGAAGGATTTAATTTACGTGGAAGCCGCGAAACATTTGGAACGGGCCGCGGCATCGGAAGCGATGTGCGTGGTGGCGAAAAGTGGACTTGCGCTTCCGGGGAAGGTGATTCTGCGCAGCGAGCAGCCAAAGGTGGCGTTTGCAAAGGCGGCCATGCTGCTGGTGGAGCGAGCGCCGATAGCGACGGGCGTGCATCCGACGGCGATTGTGGCTCCGCTGGCGCGCCTTGGCGAGAATGTGGGCGTCGGCCCGTATGCGGTGATTGGCGAAGACGTGCATGTTGGCGAGGGGACGCAGATTGGGGCGCACGCTGTGATCGGAGCGGGTTGCTGGATTGGCGCGCATTGCCGCATACACCCGCACGTGACAATCTACGCTGGCGTGCGGGTGGGAAATGGCGTGGAAATTCATTCGGGGGCGGTGCTGGGAGGGGATGGATTCGGTTACGCGTTTGATGGCCAGCGGTACTGGAAGTTTCCCCAAGCGGGGATCGTGGAGGTGGGCGAGCATGCGGAAATTGGAGCGAATGTAACGATTGACCGAGGATCGCTCGACGATACCAGGATTGGAGAAGGGGTGAAGCTGGACAATCTGGTGCACGTAGGCCATAACGTGAAGATCGGGGCACACACGGTGATCGCGGCGCAGACGGGGATATCCGGGTCATGCGATTTAGGGCATCACGTGGTGATTGGAGGACAAGCGGGGTTCGGAGAACACTGCACCGTGGAAGACGGAGTGGTGATCGGGGGACAATCGGGGATTCTGAATGGCAAGACGGTGCAGAGAGGGCAGGTGGTGTGGGGGACGCCGGCGCGGCCGCTGGCGAAGTTCAAGGAGGCTTATGGGTGGTTCGCGAGATTGCCGGAGTTGGGGGAGCGGGTGAGGAAGTTGGAGAAGAGAAACTCGACGAGGAGGTAGGAGCGGGAAGAGGTGCAGCGACTGGCCGGTTACTCCGCAGGCTCGGTTCGCAATGACCCGCAAGACTCTGCGAGTGATGTAGGAGGCCATGCGCTTGCTCAAGGCATGAGAACACAAATGGCGACGGCGGAAGCGAAAGAGAAAGTGTTGTGGCGACTGATCGTTGTGGGTGGCCACACACGGAGCATAGGGAAGACGCAACTGGTGTGCGATGTAATCCAAGCATTTCCAAGAACCGAGTGGATTGCCGGCAAGATTACGCAATATGGGCATGGCGTGTGCGCGCAGAACGGTGAAGATTGCGATTGCGCTCCAACGGAACATGTTTGTGCGCTGGATTGGGAGACGCGAAAGGATACGGGGACCGATAGCGCAAGGTTTCTTGCGGCGGGTGCGAGACGCGCGTTCTGGCTAAGGACGAAGCAGGGGTATTTGGCGGAGGGACTGCCGCTGTTGCGGGAGGCTCTGAGTGAGATCGGCGAGGAAACGGGGAGCGTGGGCCGGGCTGCGATTGTGGAAAGCAATTCACTAATGCAGTTCGTGAAGCCTTCCCTGTATTTCGCGGTGATCGACCCGTTGAAGGAAGATTTCAAGGAGTCGGCGCAACTGGCGCTGGACCGCGCGCAGGCCCTGGTGCTGCGAGGAAAGGTCGGCAGCGGGGAGCCTCCGGCGCCGTTGTGGATGAGATTGCCCGTGCAGTTGATGAAGGAAAAGGCCTCCGTGCTTCAGGGCGAAGGAGAGAAGCTACCCGAACCCTTGTGGGAGCTGGTGCATCGAATTCTGAAAGAACCGGCAGCGGTCAGACTATAGAGGGTTACAACGAAGGGTTCCTGATAGGGCATCTTATCCGTTGACCCCATTTTCTTGGGCGGCGATAATACAAGTGTACTGGGGTGCCCGGCCTGCCGCCGTGGGGTAATTGGAAGTTCAAGGAAGCAGGGACGTTAGGACGTTTTCTACGGGGCGGCTTGGGGTGTATTCGGGTCGCTAGGTTGCTTCGCTTTAAGGGGAGTCGAGATGGCTTCGTTTGTACGCGTGAGAGAGGATCGGGCGGTTGCGCCTGCTCCAGCTCCATGGCGTCAGGAGGACTGGGCAGAGCGAGTCGAAAAAGCCGTGAACAACGGCATGGAATACCTCCTTTCGACGCAGGCTGAAGAAGGGTACTGGCATGGGGAACTGGAAGCCGATACCACCCTGGAATCCGATTACATTTACTATTTGCACGTTTTGGGCAAGGCGGACCCCGAACGCGTGGCGAAGCTGGCGAACTATGTGCGGCGGCGGCAGTTAGAAGATGGCGGCTGGTCGATCTATCCGGGCGGGCCTTCGGAGCTGAACGCCACCAGCAAGGCGTATTTTGCGTTGAAACTGGCTGGGGATTCGCCTGAAGCGGCGCACATGGTGAAAGCGCGCGACATCGTACACCGCCTTGGTGGCTTGGAACACACGAATTCTTATGTGAGATTTTACTTGGCGCTGGTAGGCGCGGTGGGCTGGGAAATGGTGCCTGCGATCCCGCCGGAACTGATGCTCCTGCCGAACTGGTTTTACTTCAACATCTACGAGATGTCTTCGTGGACGCGAGGGATCGTGATTCCGATGGCGATCCTGTCTTCGCTGCGGCCGGAGTTTCAGCTGCCGGAAAATGGGCGAGTGGATGAGCTGTTTAAGGATCCTTCGAAGAAGACGGCGGCGTTCAACTGGAGCAAGCAGTTCCTCTCATGGAAGAACGTGTTTCTGGCGGTGGACCGGGGGCTGAAGCTGTATGAGAAGCTTCCCTGGAAACCATTGCGGCGAAAGGCGATTCAGGACGCAAAGCAGTGGATGGTGGAGCACTTGGAGCGGACGGAGGGCTTGGCGGCGATTTATCCGTCGATGATGAATTCGATTTTCGCGCTGATGGCGCTGGGACATGGGCCGGACGATCCGCTGACGTTCCGCGAGATCAAGGAACTAGCGCGATTCGAAATTGAAGAGAACGACACGATCCGACTGCAGCCGTGTGTTTCGCCGGTGTGGGATACGTGCATCGCCATGGTGGCACTCGAAGAGGCAGGAATGCCTGCAGACCATCCGGCGCTGGTCAAGGCGGCGGAATGGCTGCTCGGCAAACAGATTTTGGGCGGCGGCGATTGGCAGGTGAAGAACAAAGACGCGGAGCCGGGCGGGTGGGCGTTCGAATACAGGAACGATTTCTACCCCGACGTGGACGATACGGCGTTTGTGCTGATGGCGCTGCAACGGGTGAAGTTCCCTGACCCCAAGCGGATGGACGGCGCGATGCGGCGCGGGATTCAGTGGCTGTTGAGCATGCAGAACCGCGACGGAGGCTGGGGCGCGTTCGACCGGGACAATGACCGGCGGCTATTGTGCAATATTCCGTTCGCCGATCATAACGCGATGATCGATCCTTCGACGGCGGACGTGACGGCGCGGGTGCTGGAATGTCTGGGAAGATTTGGCTGGTCGACGAAACATCCGGTAGTGCGGCGTGCCGTGGGCTTTCTCGAGAAAGACCAGTGCAAAGACGGCTCGTGGTTTGGGCGCTGGGGCGTCAACTACGTTTATGGCACGAGTGGCGTGCTGCGGGCGCTCGAAACGGTTTCGCTGGCGGCGCAGGATTACTGCGCGCGCGCTGTGAGCTGGCTGAGAGAAATGCAAAAGGCGGACGGAAGTTTTGGGGAATCGCTGAACAGTTACGAGGTTGTTTCCACTAAGGGGCAGGGAAACAGCACGCCTTCGCAGACGGCGTGGGGATTGATCGGATTGCTCGCGGGAGCCGACCGCAACGATACAGCAATCGCGCGAGCCACGGCGTACCTGGTGGAACAGCAGAACGCGAACGGATCGTGGAGCGAGGAAGAGTTTACCGGGACCGGGTTTCCAGGCGTGTTTTACCTGAAGTACCACTTGTACAAGAATTCCTTCCCGGTGTATGCGCTGGCGCGGTACCGGAATCAGGCGAAAAAAACGGAAGAATATTGCGCGGTGAAGTTCAGGCCAAGCGACTTCCGCTTGCGCAGCGGTGTTTATACAGCGCGAGAACAGCGCGCCTCCTGAAGCAGGAATGCGCTACCCCATTGGCCTAGTCTTTGATTCCGCAAGTCACCTCCTAGGGCAGAAGCTTCGAGGGAAAAAGAGGTTCGCGTTGATTTTGTCCCTTGACCCGATGGGACAATGCACGAGCCCGTGCGGCTGTGGGCCGGGGTCCGACGGCCATGGTGGGGAGGTGCGGGAGATGCTCAGCGTGGAGCAGTGCCTGGCCGCGATGAAGGAATGCGACGCGCCGGTAGTCACGATCTGCGGGGGAGAGCCGCTGGAGTATCCGGAGATCGCAGCACTCACACGGGCGATTCTGGAGCGTCGAAGACACCTGTTCATCCACACGGATGGTGCTTTGATTCGACGCCGGCTGCACATGATTCCTCCCTACACGAATTTTTTCTGGAATGTGAAGCTGGACGGGACCAAGTCACAGCACGACGGGCGGACCAATCGGCCGGGGTTGTTCCTGGAGGCGCTGGACGGAATCAAAGCCGCGAAGAATGCCGGTTTCTTCGTGGTGGTAACGACAATGGTTTATCCCGACACGGATGTGGCCGACGTGCGCGCGCTGTATGAGGAGCTGCACGCGAAGCATGTGGATGGATACATGCTGGCGCCGCATTACCCGAAAGAAAAGCTGTGCCGTGACGGGAGCGCCAAGTTCCGGGAGAAGATGCATCAAAGATTTCGCGAGGCCAGCGAACAGCTCGCCGAGTTCAACCTGCTGATTTCCCCGGTTTATCTGGAGTATTTGCGCGGTGAACGCGAGCTGGATTGTTGCGCGTGGGCCAGTCCGGTGTATGGGCCGCGGGGATGGGCCGGGCCGTGTTATCTGGTGAGCACGGGCTACGCAAAGAATTACAACGAATTGCTGGAGAAGACTCTGTGGGAAAATTATGGCCGAGGGCTGAATCCGAGGTGCGAGAATTGCGAATCGCACGCGGGTTTCGAAACGGCCGCGATTGTCGGCGTGAATTCGAAAACGGGCGACACGTGGAAGATGCTGGCGTGGCAACTGAGCGGGAGTCTCGGCGAGAAACGGGAATGGAAGCGTAAGACATGACGACGCTGGTGACAGGCGCGGCGGGTTTCCTGGGAAGTCATGTGACGCGGCAACTGGTGGCGCAAGGCTATGAGGTCCGCGTGTTGTTGCGGGCGTCGAGCAGCAATCGCGCGATCAGCGATTTGTCGCTCGAATATGTGACCGGAGATTTGCGGGATGCGCACTCGCTCGAGCGGGCGATGAAGGGGGCAAAACGCGTCTTTCACGTTGCGGCGGATTACCGGTTATGGGCGAAGCGTTCGCGGGATATTTACGATTCGAATGTAGGTGGAACGAAGAATTTGCTGGCGGCGGCCAGGAAGGCGGGCGTCGAACAACTGATTTACACGAGCACGGTGGCGACGATCGCGGTGGACCGGCCGGAACCCCCGAACGAATCTACGGATGCAAAGTTGGAAGAAATGGTGGGGCATTACAAGCGGTCAAAGTGGATGGCGGAACAGGAAGTCCTGAGGGCGGCGAAGGAAGGGCTGCCCGTAATTGTGGCGATGCCGACGACGCCGGTGGGTCCCTGGGACTGGAAGCCGACACCAACGGGGAAGATAATTCTGGACTTTCTAAATGGAAAGATGCCGGGGTACGTGGAGACGGGACTGAATTTTGTCGCCGTGGAGGAATGCGCGGCGGGGCATTTGCTGGTGGCGCAGAAGGGCCAGATCGGCAAGCGCTATCTGCTGGGGGCTGAGAATTTGACGCTGAAGCAGTTGCTCGATACGTTGGCAAAGATAACGGGATTGCCGGCGCCGTCAATGAAGATTCCGCACGGCGTGGCGTTGGGCGTAGCGTACGTGGAGAGCGCGTTTTCACGGCTGATTGGGAAGGAACCACAGATTCCGGTGGAAGGGGTGAAGATCGCGCGGCACATGATGTTTGTGGACTGCTCGCGGGCGAAAAACAAGTTGGGATTCGCGCCGGGACCTGTTGCCGCGGCGCTCGAGCGGGCGGTGAAGTGGTACCGGGAGAATGGGTACGTGAAGGCGGGGCGAGTGAAGAAGATGAGAATGGCGGCTTGAGAGGCAAGAAAAGAAAGTTAAGCAGGAAAATGATCTGAGGGAAAAGGCAAGGTAACGAGGCAGGGAAGCAGAGAGGACAGGGAAATAAGGAAAGCGGATGCGAGTGCTGGTGACATTTGCGGTGGATGCGGAGTTTGCGCCGTGGCGGAAGCTGCGAGCGTTCCGCTATATCGACTATGACGGATTGCAGTTGTGGCGCACGGACGCGGGAAGCGTCCAGATCACGGTGCTTGTAACCGGGATCGGGACAGAGTCGTCCGCGCAAGCGATGGGTTTGATGATGCGGATGGCGGACGAAAACCAGCACTTTGAGATCTGTATCTCGAGCGGACTCGCCGGAGCGCTAGAGGAGACGCTGATGCCGGGTGACATCATCGCTCCACAACTAATCATTGCGGAAAATAAGCACGCGGATGTGCAGTCAGAGCAGTTGAAGGTCGATCCGAAGCTGCGCAACCAAGCAGTAGAGGGGGGAGCCATCGCGGCGGATTGCCTTCTTACAAGCAGCGAAGTGCTGGTTAAGGCCAGCGTGAAGAGAGCCTGCTCTTCAAGGGCGCAATCGGTGGACATGGAGAGTTTTGAAATCGTCAAGGAAGCCCAGGCATGGGGAGCGCGCAGCGTTGTTGTGCGGGCGATCAGCGACTCGGCCAAAAAAGACCTGCCCATAAACTTCAATGTCACGCTCTCGAAGAAGCAGCAAGTGAGCGTGTCCAAAGTTGTCTGGGAGCTGGCCAAGAATCCGCTGGCGCTGCCGGCGCTCTTGCGGTTCGCAGGACAGAGCCGAAAAGCCGCGGCAAAGCTGGCGAGGTTTCTGGATACCTACGTTCAAAGAATGACGAGTGACGGTCAAACGAGCGGCTCACGTGAGGCGGTGGCCTCATGAGCGGGGCGGGGGTGGTGGCGGAGGCGGTGAGGACGCTCGGGCCGATACCGAAGACCATGCGGGCGGGAGTGTACAGAGAGAAGGGCGTGGTGCGAGTGGAAGAGGTGCCGGTGCCGGAGGTGGGCAACGGGGAAGTGCTCATCAAGGTGGCCGCTTGTGGGGTTTGCGGAACGGACATCAAGAAGATTTTCCAGCGGTACGTGGAGCCGCCGCAGATTTTGGGTCACGAACTGGCAGGCACTGTAGTCGCGACCGGGGCTGGTGTGACGAAGTGGAAGCTGGGCGAGCGTGTGATGAGCTTTCACCATATCCCCTGCGGCGGATGTTTTTACTGCAAGAACCGGCTATTTTCGCAGTGCAAACAGTACAAGACGACCGGGCTCACCGGCGGCTTCACGCCGAATGGCGGCGGGTTTGGCGAGTACGTGAAAGCCATGCCGTGGGTAGCCGAGCGCGGCATGGTGGCGCTGCCGGACGACGTGAGTTTCCTCGAGGGCACATTCATCGAGCCGATCAATACGATCGTGAAGGCGGTGCAAAAGGCTAGGGTAGCCGCAGGGGAGACGGTGCTGATCATGGGTTGCGGGCCGATTGGCCTGCAGCTTTTGATGGTGGCAAGGACGTATGGTTCGACAGTCTACACAAGCGATCCGATGGGCACGCGTCGGGCTGTAAGCCTAAAGCTGGGGGCGGTTGAGTCATTTGACCCCATAAGTGGTAAGCTTGAAGAAGAAGTACGGGCCCGTACGGAGGGTAGGGGGGCGGACGTAGTTCTCGTGGCCGTGGCGCATCCCTCGGTGGTGGTGGATGCCCTGGCAGCAGCACGACCGGGGGGAAGGGTGCTCCTGTTTGCCGCAAACGATCCTGTGACAAAGATAGAGTTCCCCGCGGCCGCGGTGGGGATTGACGAGAAGGAAATCCTAGGCAGCTATAGTGCGGCCGTGGACATCCAAGAGAGTGCGGCATCGTTGGTGCTGGAAAAGAAACTACCGGTGATGGAGATCGTTACCCACCGGCTCCCATTGGCTAGAATTCAAGAAGGACTGGAGTTGGCGGCAAGGCCCACGGAAGAATCACTGAAGGTATTGATCACACACGAATGAGAGCAGCGTCTCCCAAAAAGACGGAAATCGGGCTGGAAGAAAACGTAGCTCCGGCGAGGATAGTAGTGCCTTCGAAAATGACGGCGGCGGTGCTGTACGGCAGCGAAGACCTGCGTGTGGAACAGATCGATGTGCCGGCAATTGCAGTGGACGAAGTGCTGCTGCGGGTGCGCTTGGCGCTGACCGACGGAACGGACCTGAAGGTGTGGAAGCGCGGCTACCATGCGATGATGATTCAGCCGCCCGCGGTATTTGGCCATGAGGTGGTGGGCGAGATCGTGGCCATGGGGAAGCGGGTGGACGGGAAGTGGCGCCTAGGGATGCGGGTGATTGCAGCGAATTCGGCGCCGTGTTTCCGCTGTTATCACTGCCGGCGCGGGCAGGAGAATCTTTGCGACGATCTGCTGTTTAACAATGGGGCGTACGCGGAGTATATGCGGATACCGGGACGGATCGTACGCGAGAACATGCTGGAAGTGCCGCACTCGGTCGACGACCACAGCGCGGCTCTGGTGGAGCCGCTGGCATGCGTGCTGCGCGGCATCCACGAGATGGAAGTGCGAACGGGCGACACCGCAGCGGTGATTGGTTGTGGGCCGATTGGATTGAAGTATGTGCGCATGCTCTCGAGGCGCGGCGTGCGGGTGATTGCGCTGGCGCGGCGGGAAGGGCCGCTGGCAGTGGCAAGGAAGCTGGGAGCCTCGGTAACGATCAACGTCATGGAAACGCCCGACGTGGTGGGGGCGGTGCGGGAGTTGACCGAAGAGCGGCGCGGGCCGGACTCGGTAGTGGAAGCCGCAGGAAATCCGGCGACATGGGAGCAGGCCTTGAAAATGGTGCGCCGGGGTGGAGTGGTGAACTTCTTCAGCGGACTGCCAAAGGGCGTCAGGGTGGAAATTGAGCCTGCGGCAATTCACTACTCCGAGATCAAGATGATTTCTCCGTTCCACCATACGCCACGCTTCATTCGCGAGGCGCTGGAGGCGGTGCGGCGGGGCGATGTTTCGGCTGAGGAGATCGTGACGGAAGAGATTCGGCTGGAGGAGTTGCCACAAGCATTCGAGCGCATGAAGGCACGAAGCGGAGAGATCAAGCTGGCGGTGAGGCCGTAAGAAGTGACCGGTGGCCAGCGACCAGTGCCCAGTAACTGGTAAAATCCGGGCGTTTGAAACATCCAGTTCAACTTTCAGAGGAAGCCCCTTCCTAATGCTGCGTCCAGGCGAGTTGTCGCTGATGGAGAAACTGCCGGCGAGCGGGTGTACGCCGAAGGAGGCGCAGGAATATACGCGCTGGCTCGCGACACACCACTACGAGAATTTCAACGTAGTTTCGTGGCTGCTGCCGAAGGAACTGCACCAGCATTTCTATAACGTATACGCGTATTGCCGCTGGGCGGACGACCTTGGGGATGAGGTGCCGGAAAAAGAGCGGGCACTGGAACTGCTGGCGTGGTGGGAACGCGAATTGGACGCTTGTTATGCCGGGCGACCGTCGCACCCGGTGTTTGTCGCCCTGCGGGAAACAACGGTAGCGAAAGAGGTGCCCAAGCAACCGTTTGCGGATTTGCTGAAGGCGTTCCGGCAGGACCAGGTGGTGAAGCGGTACGGGAGCTGGCAGGCGGTGCTGGACTACTGCGTGTTTTCGGCAAACCCCGTGGGCAGGCTCGTGCTATACCTCTGCGGCTACCGGGACGAGGAACGGCAACGACTATCGGACGCAACCTGCACGGCGTTGCAACTGGCGAATTTCTGGCAAGACGTTTCGCGGGACCTCGAAAAGGAACGGATTTATATTCCTCTCGATCGCGCGCGGGCCTATGGGGTAAGCGAGAAAGAGATTGTGGGGAAGGAATTCGACGAGCGATACGTAGCGCTGATGCGGGAGTTGATCGGTCGGACGCGGGAGTTGTTTGAGCAAGGCATGCCGCTGGCGAAGATGGTCGACGGCAAATTGAGCGTGGACCTGGAAATGTTCAGCCGGGGCGGGCTGGCGGTGCTGGGAGCGATCGAGGCGATGGGGTATGACACGCTCAATAAGAGGCCCGAGGTCAGCAAGGGTAAGCAAGTGCAGCTGCTGGGCCGAGCGCTGGTGGCACACGTGATGGGCGGGGCGCCCACGCCAATTACGAGATTGGGTCGAAGCAGCGGAGAGGCAGCGACTAAGCCGATAGAGATACCGGATGTCGCGGGTTCGTATGAGGAGTGCCATCGGATAGCGCGTGAAGCCCAGAGCAATTTTTATCCGGCATTTTTCCTGCTGCCAAAGCCGAAGCGGGACGGAATTGTTGCGCTGTATGCATTCATGCGGCTCATTGATGACGTTTCGGATGAAGGCGCCGATCTTGGGGCAAAACAGAGAGGACTGGCGAAGTGGCGGGCCGCGCTGGACCAGGCCATCACGGGACAAGAACAGGTGACTGACGGTTCCGCGGCCATGGCCTCGCCGTTTGCCACACTTCGGGGAGCGGGGCTGGTCTTGCCGGCACTTGTGGACACGATGGAGCGGTACAAAATGCCGTTGCGCTATTTGCATGATCTGATTTCAGGCGCGGAGATGGATCTGACCATCCGGAGCTACGCGTCGTTCGAGAGGTTGAAGGAATACTGTTACCGAGTGGCGGGAACGGTAGGATTGACGTGCACGCACATTTTTGGCTTTCACGATTTTCGCGCGCTGGAGCTTGCAGAAAAGCTGGGACTGGCGTTTCAGTTGACGAACATCATCCGGGACGTGCGGGAGGACTACACGGCCGGAAGAGTGTATCTGCCGGAAGAGGATCTAACGCATTTTGGTGTGGCGAGAGAGGACTTTGGGCGAAATGAGGGGACCCTCGGGGTGCGGGAATTGCTGCGCTTTGAGGCAGACCGCTCGTGGAAGCTTTATGAGGAGGGCGCCAAGCTAGTCGGCATGATCGAGGAAGACAGCCGGGCAACTTTGTGGTTGCTGGTGCACACCTACAGCGCACTGCTGGCGCGGATTGAGGCGGTGGAATTTGCCGTCTTCGGGCGGCGAGTGGGTCTGTCGAAGACCGAGAAGCTGAAATTGATTGCCAAGGCGCGATTCGGGCGCCATACAGACGAGACCATCCTTGCCAAACGTGATCATAGTCGGAGGCGGGCTCGCGGGGCTGTCGGCGGGCATAGCGCTGGCTGAAGCCGGCTGGCGGGTACGCCTATTCGAACAGCGGCCGTTCCTCGGCGGCCGGGCGACGTCGTATTGGTTGCCCGACGGCGAGCACGTGGACAATTGCCAGCATGTGACTTTTGGATGCTGCACGAACCTGGAAGACTTTTACCGCCGAGTGGGAGCCGCGGAAAAGATCAAGTTCTTCGACAAGCTGTTACTGCAGGATCCGCAAGGAAGGCGGGGCAGCCTGCACGCGGGCATTCTGCCTGCGCCGATGCATTTGATGGGGTCGTTCCTCACATTCGCGCCGCTGTCGGCCAAAGACAAGCTCGCGATCGGCCGGGGCATGCTGGCGATTTTTCACAGCAAAGGGGAACCGGAGGAACTGAAGAGCGGCTCGCCGGTTTCGATGAAGGAGTGGCTGAAGAACAAGGGCCAGACAGCGAAGGCCATCGAGCGGTTTTGGCGGGTTGTGCTTGTGAGCGCGCTTTCGGAGGAACTGGACCGGATTGACGCGCGCTACGGCATCCAGGTGTTTTGGAAAAGTGTGCTGGCTACGCGAAAGGGATACCTGATGGGGGTGCCGGTCGTGGAGCTGGGAGCGCTGTACGAGCAGTGCCGCACGTCAATCGAGGGGAAGGGCGGGGAAGTAAACTTGCGAGCGCCGTTGCGTGGGCTGAGAGTCGAAGGGAACCAGCTGAAATCGGTAGTCTTCGACGAGGGTAGGGAAGAGGTAGCAGACGCCGTGGTGCTGGCGCTGCCGCACAGCACGCTGGACGAGCTACTGCCGGAAGAAGTTAAGCGGCAGAATCCGGAGCTGGGGGAAATCGGCAAGATCCAGGACGCGCCAATTACCGGAGTGCATTTCTGGTTTGACCGGGAGGTAATGAGCGAGCCGTTTTTGACGCTGCTCGACACGACGACGCAGTGGATTTTCAATAAGTCGATGCTGAGCGGCGGTCAAAACGGTGGAGGCAAGGAGAAGGGCCAGTACTTGCTGCTGGTAATCAGTGCTTCCTATAACCTGTTGCCAAAACCGCGACAGGAGATCATAGACCTGTGCCTCGGAGAGGTTCGGCAAGCCCTGCCGCGGGCGGGGGCAGCGAGGCTATTGAAGGCTACGGTAATCAAAGAAGCTTCGGCCACATTTTCTCCGCAACCCGGAGTCGACCTCTGGCGTCCAACACAAGAGACATCTGTAAAGGGTATGTTCTTGGCAGGAGATTGGACGGCAACCGGCTGGCCGGCGACGATGGAAGGCGCGGTGCGGAGCGGCTATCTGGCAGCGGAAGCGGTGTTGCGAGTGGCGGGTACGCCGAGAGAGTTCCTGCAGCCCGATCTGCCGCCAGACGGGTTGGCAGGAATCTTGAGCTAGAACAACGACGGAATTCACTGGGATATGGTAAAGGAACCAATGCAGCGTTCCTTCAGTGAAAGAGCTTCCGTAGCGCGGTCCAATTCCTCATAGGACGCGCCATGCGCGCCCTGAAAGTCTTGGTAAGCGGATTCGGAATCCCAGAAGTCCAGGGTGAAGTAAAAATGAGTGCGGGAGGGATCCCGCAGGAGTTGAGAGCCCCGAAAGCGGGGATCGCGTAAGAAGAGCCGGACCCAGTCCCCGTGAGGGCCATAGACTCTTTCAAAGCGTTCCTGACATCCCGGCTTGACTTCAAACTCCCAGAGGATTACAAACATAATGGTCCCATCTTCTGCTCTCGCTGAAGGGCAATCCAGGATAACTTCAAAGGGGAAGACTGGTTTGGCGGGCGTTTGAAGCAACCCGATTGGATACTTGTCAGGAAAAGAACCTCTTTAGAGTTGTTGTGTAGCAAGAAGTAGGAGCAGTCCGTTGAGACTGACGGACGGAGGCGTTTGTGGATCGCAAGTACGGTCACCGCGGCTATCGTGATGCCGAAAAACAAGAAAAGCACGAAAAAAGAGACAGACAGGATCGCAAACCACCCCAGGGCGGCCCGCGAGGAGCGACCGACCACCTAGGGCCACGGACGCCTCGGATGGTGGGGACGGTAACGAGAGCGCGTTGCGCGAACTGCGGCGCCGTGCTTGTGGCGGGGTTTGACCCCAACGGGAAGTGTCCGAAGTGCGGAGCCGAACTGCATTGTTGCAAACAGTGTCGCTTCTTTGACTCGGGCGCACAGTTTGAGTGCACACAACCGGTGCCAGCGCGCATTTCTCCGAAAGATGCAAAGAACGAGTGCAGTTTTTACGAATTTCGAACCACGGTGGAGAAGGATACGGCGCCGACGTCCTACATGCAGCCCACGCAGGTGCCAGCCGAGGCACCATCACCCGCGCGGCCCATGGATGCGCGGCAGGCCTTCGAGAATCTCTTCAAGAAGTAGAGCGATCGGACTTTTTTGTAGCCGGTGAGCCCAGAGGAAAGAGGGTAGGCTCGGCAGGCATCTGGCTGGCAATGTGGTCGAGCATTGGATAATGGTGACGTAGCGGTTCGGGGACTTTCACTTTATTCCCAGTCAAAATGTGAATGAGTTGCAGGGCGTTGACGACAGCCTTGCCCTGGTAGTGATTGTTGGCGACAACGAAGACGCTGCGAGTGTGTTTCTGGATGGTGTGGATGCGCGAGATCCAGGGATCGAGTTCTTCCCTAGAGTAGAGGTAATTGTAGCGCTCGTGAGAGGGGGTTGCGGGGTCGTCATCGAACCAGGTGTCGTAGCGGCGGCCATGTAAACGCACATAGCCAACGGCAGACGTGCTTTCGGCGGATGGCGTTAGAGAATGGCCGATGATGGGCTGGTCGATGTTGCAAAAACCGGCATGGTGTTCGCTTAAAAGCGCGAGCGTTTCATCCGTTTGCCAGGAAGAGTGGCGCAATTCGACGACCAAGGGGTAATCGGCGAAACGCTCAAGGACGGCGGTCAGGTGGAAAATCGTTTCGCGTGCGCGATGGAAGGAAAAAGGGAATTGCACGAGGACAGCGCCGAGTTTTTTTTCATTACGGAGGATGTCCAATCCGGCGCGTACAGCGCGTTCGTCTTCTGCGCCGGCGGAGGGTTCGTGAGTGAACCTCTGCCAGAGCTTGGCAGTGAAGACGAACGCCGGATTCGCGGAGACGCGATCCACCCAGGATTTCGCGTGTTCGGGGCGGATAGGCTGGTAGAAAGAAGTATTGATTTCGATGGTGTCGAAGAATCCGGCGAGGTACTCGGCTTCGTGAAAGCTTTTTGAGCGGCGAGCCGGGTAGACGTAGCCGGCCCAATCCGGGTAAGACCAGCCTGCGGGGCCGACGCGAAGCACCGCTGGCGGCTGCGGCAGACCGGGAGAGTCGGACTTCTTCATAAGTGCGACCGCACGAGAGGGAAGCAGCTCTGGCGGTAAGAGTAGCCTAAGAATTCCCGGGGGTGACTGTCAACGCGCAGCGGGATTGCACGGCCCAAATCGAAGTGCTAGGCTGAGCCTACCATGCGGTGCAGAAGAAGAACTGCGTCGCGAAACTGCCGATATCCGCTCTATCCCCTACAGGTGCAACCATGAACGTTTCGATAAGCTACAGGCACGTCGAATCGCAACAAGCGGTGGCCACGGAGGTTATGCGTCGATTGGACAAGCTGGGCCGGCTGCTGAGAAGCTACCAGCCGGACCTGGTGCAAATCAAAGGAGTGTTTTCCAAAAACCAAAGGACGGATGAGGAGTCTCTGGTGCTGACCTTGTCCCTTCCGACCGGCACGTTGCACGCGACGGGGAACGGGAAGAATGTGTTAGCGGGATGCAAGAAGGCATTCAGCGACATCGAAATGCAGATCAAGAAACACCAGTCGCTCCTTCGCCGAGAGCACGAGTGGAAGCGGAAGCGTCCGGTGAGAGAGTAGCGCGGCGGCGAGTTTATAAGACAAAGCGAGTAAAGGGGCAGGCGCGCTCCAAAGAGGATCACTCCATTTCGAAGGTGAGGTAGGTGAGCTTGCCGTTGCGTTCGATTTGGAGCACGGCGGGATCACCCGGTTGGAGATGGCCAAACGCGGAGCGCAGGTCGCCGATGCTCTTGATTTGGGTGCGGTTGAAAGAGTGAATCACGTCGCCTTCCTGAAGTCCAGAATCGACGGCCAAACGATTCGCGACCGTGGCGGTGACAATAACGCCGCGGCGAATGCGCAGGCCGCCGAGGAGTTCCGCCACATCCGGAGTGATTGTGGCGCCCACGATGCCGAGACGAGAGATCAGGTCCTTCCTGGGATCAGAAAGGTCAGCGAGGCGGCTGAGGTCATGTGCGGGTTCAATCACAGGAACGTGCAGGGTGAGTTTTTGTGGGCCTCGCATCACTTCGAGGCTGACGTGGTCGCCCGATGTTCTCAGGTATAGGCTAAGTACGAAGATGGGTACGCTGTCGACGGGCATGCCATCGATGGCAACGATTAGGTCCTGAACGTGCAGCCCGGCGGTCTCGGCGGGCCCGCCCTGGTCGACATCGGAGACGATGACGCCTTGGGTTTCCGAGAGGCCGAGGCCCGTAATCAGGTCCGGTGTGAGCGATTGTAGATCGGCACCGATGGTGCGGCGGCGAACGCGACCGAAACGACGAATTTCCTCATAGGCATAGCGCACGATACCGCTCGGAATAGCGAAGCCAATCCCTTCGTTACCACCTGATTTTGAGTAAATGAACGTGTCGATCCCGAGGACATTGCCATCAACGTCGACCAGGGGCCCACCACTGTTACCCGGGTTGATGGCCGCGTCAGTCTGAATGTAAACCATCGAATCGTCGGGATCGGGCTGACGAAGTACCGAACTAACCAGGCCGAAGGTAACCGAGTTTTCCAAACCTTCGGGGCTGCCGAAGGCAAGAACGACCTGGCCCTTGTGGATCTGATCGTAGCGGCCGAGCGGAAGGGTGGGAAGTCCCGTAGCGTCGACCTTAAGAACGGCGAGATCGATGACTTTGCTGACCCCGACGATCTTAGCGTTGAGAATACGGCCCTTCGATTTCAGCATGGCGATGGGTTGAGATTCATCACCGACGGTGGGAGTGAGCACGACGCGGACGCGGTCCGCACCTTTGACGACATGAAAGTTGGTGATGATGTACCCGTCGGGATCGACAATAACGCCGGACCCAGGGCTGCGCTCTCTGCCTACGCCGCTGGAGGGCTGCTGGTCGTCCTCCTCGCCGGTGCCGTAACCGGTGACGAGGACTTCCACCACGGCGGGAGAAACCTTTCGAACGAGATTCTCGAAGGATTTGCTCATCTGGTGGAGCGCCTCGGAGGTCTGGCGAACAGGTTGATCTTGCGCGAGAGCGGAGGGGCCGAGAACAGAGGAACAGAACAGGAGAAGAGGCGCGAATTTCTGGCCCCGGAGCAGAGAGTTCCGAGCGGGAGAATGAGAAATCAAGGACGTTCCCCTTTCGAATCGGTCGAAGCGCTTTCGGAGCCGGAAGCGGGTCCGGTCCATGTCACGAGTTTCAGATCAAGGACAAAGATTGAGTAGAGAACAGGAACGAGCAAGAGAGTAATGAAGGTCGCCACACCAAGACCACCGATTTGCGCATAACAGAGCGGTTGCCAGAGGGGCCCGCCGTGAAGGGCGAGCGGAAAGAGGGCCAGAATCGTGGCGCCAACCGTGATCATGACGGGGCGAAGGCGGACGATGCCCGCATCGAGCAAAGCCTCATCGAGCGCTTCGCCTTTTTCGTGCATTTCCTCAATGAAGTCGAAGAGCACAATGACGTGGCTGACGATGACGCCGATGAGGCTGGCGATACCGAGGAAGGCCATGAAGCCGAACGGCGCTCCCATCAAGTAAAGGGCAATGAGCGCCCCGACGATTCCGTACGGGGTGGCCGCGAGGACGAGGAGCGGTTTGATGGAGTGACGAAATTGGAGGGCCAGTGCGAGGAAAATGAGGGCGATGGAAATCATCATGACGAGTGCGAGATTCTTGAAGCCCTGGTCCTGCTTCGCCTGCTCGCCGCTGACAACGATGTTGTAACCCGGTGGAAGGTTTTTGCGGAGTTCCTGGATTCTGGGCGAGGCGGCGGCGAAGACCTCGGAGGGGAGCGCGCCAGGGACAGTAAAGCTTTGGACGGAAATGGTGCGGGAGTGCTCGAGGTGGCTAATGCGCATCCTCTGGAGAACGTTTTCAACTGAAGAGACAGAAAGTAGAGGAACCTTGGTGTCAGATTCTGATGAGGAGACGTAAAGGTTCTGCACGTCAGATAGCGTGGCGCGTTCTTCCATCTGCAAGCGGGCAACGACGGGAATCTGCTGGACGGTGCGGTTCTGGAGCGCCGCCTGGCGGGCCGCTTCGAGGTTTTTCTCTTCGGGTAATTCCTGCGGAACGGGTTCGAGGCGGAAATCGATCCAAAGATCGCGGCCCATGAGGCTATTGAGATTTTCCTTCTGGGTGGCGAGAGTATCCAGCAGGGTAACCACTTGAAGATCTGCCTGGGCGAGTTGAGCTTTTACGCCGGTACTCTGATAAGGCAGCGCGGTCTTTTCCGCAACGTACTGTTCCGTGGTGCGATCCAATTCGTGGAGGAATTTGACGTTGTCCGTTGCGGCATCGAGGGCGCTCTGCGTCTGGAGCATGCCGTAATAGGCATCCTTTACGGAATTGATGATCTGTTGCCGCTGCTGACGGAGCTGCTCCTCCGTTAGTTTCTTGGCGACTTGTGCGGCTTCGACGTTGAGGTGAATATTGTAGAGCTCTGAAAGAGGCTGATAAACGTCGACATAGGCGAGGGCGGACCACTCCGGCTCGGTGGTGAGAATGGAGTTCGTGTTCGGCACGGGAGTGCCATTCACAAAGCCAAAGGATCCTTGCGGGAAGTTGACGTGGACGGCAGTCAGAAGATAGGAGCCTGTGAGCTGGATGTTGAAGCGCGGATAGCGTTGCGTGCGAACGGCGAGAAGTTGGTCGTTCGCCTGCAAAACGCTCTGATGGGAGATCTTGATAAGGCGGTTGTTCTCCTGGGCAAGAGCGATGGCTTGATCGAGTGTGAGAAGCTCAGCGGGCGTCGAAGCCTCCTGAGCGACAGCGGAGACGCTGGAGCAGAGAAGAACACCACAAAGAACAAGACCGGGCAAGCGCAAGACCAAGTAATCCCTCGAGGCAAATGCTACGGATGCACCATCTTCGAGGCGGCGAAGGAGGCGTTCAGACCGAGGTTGAGTGCCCATTTCCTGCTAAAAGCTTTGCGGAATGTAGCTTTGGGGCAAGAAGCTTGTCAACTCGAAATGCTGAGAGCGGGCGCAGGGAGGAAGGCATCCGGCGACGGAATCAACTCGTGTATAGTGTTGGCCTGCGCGGAATTCCGAAAGGACTGATGCTGTGATTTCCAAAAGCTTTTTCCGTTAACAACAGCAGATAGGGCCTAGAAAAGCAGATCGGCAAACTCCATCGAACATTCGAAAGGGAAGAAATGTATGAGAATAAACACCATAAGGTTGGCGTGGCTGTCGATCTGGGTGCTGTTGGCTGCCTCCAGCTTCGCATTTGCGGCCGACGAACCTGTGAACGTTGCGGGCACATGGAAGATCGCCGTGGCGGGGCAATCCGGGAGCGCCGAGCAAACCATTGTTTTGAAACAGGACGGGAACAAGATTACGGGTACGTTCAAGGGGCCGCGGCAATCGGGAACCCTCGAAGGATTGATCGACGGAAACAAAATTACGTTCCACGTGAACACGAGAGTTGCCTTGGATTACAAAGGGACGGTGGACGGGGACAGCATGAAGGGAAAGATGACCGGCAAGGGCAAATCCGGCGAATGGGCGGCAAAGCGCGAGAAATGACGGCCCCATATACCCCGGCGCGCTTGGAGGCGCGGAAATTCGGTCACTGCGTGACGGCGATTCTGGTTCCTGAGTAGGAAACTGTTTTGTCGGGGTGTTCGGTGAAATCGCCGCCGATTCCGTGATTGCTCCGAACGACGACAATACGAAACGTGCGTGAAGGGAGCATGCCCGGGAAAGACCCGGTGCGATCGCCGATTGTGAGGGTCTGCGTGGTGTCGTCCCAGAGGAAGGGAATCGTCGCGAAGGCGCCTCTTTCGTAGTTGTAGCTGTCGTTTTCATCTTCGTAGAGTGTGAAGCTTCCGTTTGTGCCCGGATAAACCCGGATCTCGATTGGATCTGCGGATTTTTCCGAGGTGAATTCTACTTCGGGCCCAATCGGAAGAATCGAGCCGGCGCGCACGTAGAGTGGAATGCGGTCGATCGGGGCCGGAGCTTCGATCGCACGAGCGCCGGAAAGAGCAGTTCCGGTCCAGAAATCGAACCATTTTGCCTCCGGAAGGTAAAGATGACGCGAGGTGGCGCCGGGTTCGGTAACGGGATTGACGAGAATGGCGGGACCAAACAGAAACTGATCGCCAATATTCTGGGCGCGGGTATCGGCGCGAAATTCCATGACCAGAGGGCGCATGACGGTGTAACCCTCGTGCGTGGTTTTCCAGGCGAGCGAATAGATGTAGGGCATCAGGCGATAGCGGAGTTTGTCGTAGGAGACGAGAGTCCTTTGGGCCTCGGGGCCGTAGGACCAGAGCTCGTTCTGGTTCGTGGTGCGCGTGCCGTGCACGCGAAAGATGGGACAGAAGGTGCCAAATTCAAACCAGCGAATAAACAATTCGCGGTAAGCCGGATCGTCGGGATTGGCCGAAACAAAGCCGCCGATGTCTGTCGTCCAATAGGGCAGACCGGAGAGAGAAAAGTTGAGTCCCGCGGGAATCTGACGACGGAAGGTTTCCCAGTTGGGATCGACATCGCCAGACCACATGGCCGCACCGTTGCGCTGGATTCCGGCATAGCCCGAGCGGGACAGGATGAAGACGCGCTTCTGGTCAGAGGCCGCGCGCTGACCCTGATACACGGCGGTAGTTGTAAGCAGAGGGTACTCATTCGTGTAACGAGCGCCGTTGCCAAGAGCGGTCCGACTCGTCACTAAGATGTTGGTTTCGCGGCCTTCGGTCTCGGGTTCGGTGGTGTCGAGCCACCAGGCGTCGACACCTATGCGAAAGAGAGCGTCGTACATGAGCTTCCAGTAGTAATTGCGGGCTTCGGGGTTGAACGCGTCGTAGAGAGCCATGCCTGCGGGATGAAAGCCAGCAACTTTTGTGCGATCGATGAAGAAACCGCGCTTGTCCATCTCCGCATAGACGGGAGAGCCCGGCCGGAAAAAGGGCCACACAGAAATCATCAGGTGCACATGAAGTTTGTGCAGTTCCTCGATCATGCCCTTGGGATCCGGGTAGTTTTTGTTGAAAACCGGCTCGCCCATGGTGTTCCACCAGAACCAGTCCTGAACGATGTTGTCGAGGGGGATGTGAAGGTCGCGGTACCTCTGCGCGATGGATTCGAGCTCCTGCTGTGAATCGTAGCGGTTCTTGCACTGCCAGAAGCCGTAAGCCCACTTGCCAAACAGCGGAGCCTGGCCCGTCAGCTCGCGGTAGGCGGCAACAATCTTGTCGAAGTCGGGACCGTACAGGAAATAGTAGTCGATCGAATCGGCGACTTCGGAACTCAAATACAAGGCATGGACGAAGCGGTTGTTGACGCGGCTGCGCGAGCCGTTATTCCAGAAGATGCCGTAGCCATTGCTCGAGAGGAGAAGAGGGACGGAAATGTTGGTGTTGTCCTCGGAGAGCGCGACGTCTTCGCCACGGTAATTCCAGACGCCCGCCTGATGCTGGCCGAGGCCATAGAAGGCTTCCTGGGTGTCCCACATATTGCTGAAGCGCTCGGAGTGCAGAGTCTTTTCGCCGTTCACCTCTGTCGGAGTGAGAGTTCGGGTGTTTTCCTGAGTGAGCTTATGCCGTGCGGAATCGTAGAAAATAACGGAGCTGTCAGCGCGGTTGACTTCGAGCGTGAGTTGCGAGGTGGCCAGGGCTACGAGCTTCGGATCGTCGGTGTGAACCGCGAACGCGGCTTTGGGCCATTCCTTCTTGACTACCAGAAAATCGGGGCGCTCAGGGACGTTCCGATCGAGGGAATAGATGATGTGGATGATCGAGTCTGAGCAGACCTGGAGACGAAGGTAGCCGTAATCGAGGGTAAGCAGCACGCCGTCCGGGAGCGGGTCGGCCGATTTGACAGGGTTGAGCGGGACCCACTGAGCCCGCGAAGGAGGGGCCATGGCGAAGGAGGACACGAGAAGGGCAACCACAATGGCGTACTTGCCAAAACGATATTGCATATCGGGGAGAGGCCTCGCGAGAGCGTTTTGTGACACAAAATGTCCTGATGGGTGGACTTTGGCATCGGCAGCGGGAGCTTGTCAACTCCAAGCACAGGAAATGATCGCAGCGTACGAGCTGATTCAAAATTACTGATTGCTGCTATCCAAAGGATGCGCTTGCACAGAATTCCGCACGAGGTGAGGATATAGCGAGCGGAAGCGGAGGGAATCCGCAGCGAACGTCGCTGAGACTATGGAGCAAGTGAGACTATGGAGCAAGATAGTACCGGCGGACGAAAAAGATGCGCACTCTCCGATTGGAGCGTGTTTAGAATCGCATGGGAGCCGTTCTGATCGAACCTCCAACCCTTCGCTGTTGTCCTCAGCGAGACGTGAATGTAAGCAATGATGAGAACAGATAGATTTGAGCGAGAGGGTTTCCGCGGAATGAGCGTTCTCTCGCTGGAGAGCCGCCGAGCGGCAGAGATAGCCAAGCTGATCGAGAGCTATCACGGAGTTCCGATCACGGCTCCGGCGATGAGGGAAGTGCCGCTGACGGAGAACGAAGCGGCGCTGCGCTTTGCCCGGGAGCTGATGGCGGGAAGCATCGACATGGTTGTGTTTCTGACAGGAGTCGGAGCGCGGGCACTTTACAAGGTGATTGCAGAAATGCAGCCGCCGGAACGATTTATTGACGCGTTGCGGCGTGTGAAAGTAGCGGCGAGGGGGCCAAAACCTCAAGCCGTACTGCGCGAATGGAATGTACCGGTGACCGTGACAGCTCCGGAGCCATGCACGTGGCGGGAATTGCTGCGGGAGTTAGACGAAATTCCGGGCGGTTTACATGCACAACATGTTGCGGTTCAGGAATATGGAGCGCCGAATCCGGAATTCCTGGATGCTTTGAAGGAGCGTGGCGCCGTCGTACAAGCGGTTACGGTATATCAATGGGCCTTGCCGGAAGACACGTCTCCGCTGCGCAAAGCCGTAAGCGCGTTGACGAGCGGGCGTGTGCCCGTTGCTCTCTTCACCACGGGAATTCAGGTGGCGCACCTCTTCCAAGTCGCTGAGGAGATGGGCAGGCAGCAAGAATTGCGGGCTGCGTTCCGCGATGTGCTGGTTGCCTCGATCGGCCCGTCTACATCAGAGACGCTAAGACACTTTGGCATTCACGTGGATCTCGAGCCATCGCATCCGAAGATGGGTTTCCTCGTCAAAGAAGCGGCCGAACGGTCCGCCGGGTTGATACCGCACGAGGCGGCAAACTGATCAACCCGCCGAGATTTCGCTTGAAGGTGCAAGATCGAGCGAAATTGCTTCAAAGCTCCCTGAAACCGGCGGCAACGTAGTTCCTGGAACGATTTCGGCTTCGATTCCCGCCTGCCTCAGGGTTGTGATTTCGCGCCTCGGGCCGGGATCACTTGGAATCGCTTCAAAGATCAGGCGGAGAACAGACTGGCCGTTCTTCGCGGCTTCCGCCATTCTTCGCTGAATCTCTTCGTGCGGCCGACCATTGGGTTCCGTATTGTTGCCCGTTCTTACGACGGCCACGTGAGGCGGGATCAGCTCCAAGACATCTTCGGGAACCCGATCGTCGTGCACGACCAGGTCCGCCCTGCGAAGAAGTTCCAAAGTGCGAAGGGTTAAGCGCTTCGCCGGACCAGGTCCGATAGCTGTAAAGTAGACTTTTCCAGGCAATGTGAAGTGACTCGCCATTGGTGCGAACCTCGCGCTACCGAGATAGCGTAACATCGCGTTTGGCACGGCAATTCGCTGAAGTTTTCCTTGAATAAATCAAAAAATCTGATGGAACAGGAGATTCGGAGCGAGAGGTGGCTATACGGCGGTGGGAGGTAGAAGCTAGTTCGTCGAAGAGGAGGGTTGTCCGTCGAGCGATTGCTGGACAGTAACGTGTCCCGCTAGAAAGGCGCGCGGTTTCACTCCTTCGGCACCGAAGGAATAAAGCATTTGAGTTAGCCGGAAACTGAGGAGCAAATCCATTTTGGCATCCGGGAGCACAACAAGCGAGCCGCTTTGAATGGCATCCCCGGTGATGAGGAGGTCAGGGATTTCTTCCGCGGGCCAAGCCAGCTTGTCAACGCGGCCGTCGGCCATGATGACGCAATTGGGGCCTGCCTCGCCGCAAGGATTTTGGGACGACCGTTTTCCGGCGTATTGCGAAGAATCAGGAAGAAATCGCAAGCGTAGCTGACGATAGGTGCCGGCGGGAACCGGCGAACTGCCAACCAACACCTCCGGGACAGAGCCACCGGTCAGATCAATTTGCATCGGCTCGTCTCGAAGCTGAGGAGCGATTTCACGCCAATCAGGAGACGTCGGCTCGGCGATCGCGCTCAAATGAAGCTGAATACCTTGCAAGGTCACAAAAACGTGTTGCGGTTGCGGGGCGGCGCAGGACTCACACATGGAGGACTTGACGGCGAGGACGGTCATCATCCCATTGGTCTGCGGAAGCGAACAGGGCGGCGGCGGATTTCCAGCTTTTATGATGGCGCCGCCGTTGCCATTGTTGAAAAAACCGATAAAACACGAATTGCCGCACCCGATGACGGCTGCCATGGGAAGAATGAACACACAAGATCTACTACGCCGGGGAACCCAGTGGAAGAGTTGCCAGGATGCGAATCTGGACCGCGGCATTCGACGCTCCGTCGAAGCGGACCCTCAGGGAGCTATTCTACGCCGAAAAGCCGCGGGTGGCGTGAGTCAAGAACATGTTGCCGGGGATGAGTCTTTCGCTCGCCTCAACACTGATCCAGCTCAACGATAAAACCCGCTTGTCCGCAAACCGTAAGTTGATTTTGCGTTACTTGAGGTAGCTCTTCACAATTTCGATTACGTCCTCGGCAGCCTCTTCGGAAGACTTCGAATTCCTGGGCATGTGGTTGCGGATATGATCCTCCATGAGTTCGGCCATGAGGGAGTTGATGGCGCCGCGCGCGGCAGCGAGGCGTTGGAGCACGTCGGCGCAGTGCTCGTCTTCGTGGAGGCCACGAAGCACGCTTTCGAGTTGTCCGATGATTTTCTTCGTGCGATTCACCAGATCCAACTTTTCTCGAGAAATGTTCGGCATTGTAGTAAACTACCCTATAGGGGTATGGTATCAGACCGGGAGCCCGGAAACCAAGGAGTGTGCTTGTAACACAGTAATGTCCCCACCAAATACTTGACCCTTTTGTGCCCAGAACTCTGGGCCGCCTTGCAATTAAAACGATATGCGTGTGACCCGCGGCCGGACCGCGGCACAACGAGGCTGCTGCGCTCTCGCACGGAATCGGCTCGGACTCGCGACGACCGTTTGCTATGGTAATCGTCTGGGGCTGATCTCCGACCTGATGATGAGTATTTTTCTGTTGTTGGCGTTCTATACGTGGTTTGCGAGTTCGGGTGATAGGCTGCCAGAGCCGGAAGCGCAGGTAGTCCTATAACGGTGGCGGAGGGAAGGTGACCATGAAAAGAAGTGAAACGTGCGCATTGATACGGGAAATAGGGATCGTTCCCGCGGTAAGGGTGAGCTCCGCCGAAGAAGCACATTTTGCGGCGGAGGCCGTTGCAAGTGGTGGAATACCGATCGTGGAGATCACACTCACGGTGACGGGTGCGGTTGACCTGATCTCCCATCTTGCCCAATATCACCCGAAAATGCTCGTGGGAGCGGGCACTGTGCTGAATACGGAGATGGCGGCTAAGTGCATCGATGCGGGAGCGGGTTTTCTTACCAGCCCCGGACTGAACCTTAAAGTCGTGGAGTTTGCGACGAAAAGGGACATTGCTGCTCTCCCGGGTGCCTTGACGCCAACGGAGGTAATTGAGGCCTGGGAGGCTGGATCGGACTTCGTGAAGGTGTTTCCGTGCGTGGATGTAGGAGGAGAAAGGTATATTAGGGCGTTGAAGGCGGCGCTGCCGCAAATTCCGCTGATCGCCGCGGGAGGCGTGAACCAACTGACAGCGGGGAGCTACATTCTGGCCGGAGCGTCGGCAATCGGGGTGGGCGGCGAGCTGATACCGGCGGAGGCGATCGAACGGCGGCAATCGAATCGGATCCGGGAACTGGCGCTCCGCTTTTCGGGCTTCGTAAAGGAAGCGCGTGAACGCATTAAACCGGCAAAAGCTGTTCCAGCGGGGAAATTCAGGAAAATTGAAGAGTGCGAAAGGAACTGAGCCGGCAGGGAGCAGGGAAAGACTGGCCGGGAACAGTACTTAGTGAACGCCCGCTTCGATTTGTAAGGCTACTTATCAAGCTGGAGCTTTGCGGGTATCCGCGGTAGGCCGCTTCGCCTGCCGTTAGCTCATGCGCATCAGCTGGCCAGCATCCATCAACAGCAATTACCTACAGCGCACCCGCGCCAGCACTCGCGTTCCGACTCCCTCCTGCTCATCTCCGTGCGCCCCAATCTGACCTCCTCTTGGAGATCCCATTAGGGGGACATTTCTATCGAGGACAAAAGGGGGCATTATCATCGAGGTACAACAACAGCAGCCTGCAAGACGTAGCTGACCATCTAATTGAAGGAGTTATGAGATCAGAGCTGAGAAGGGAACGCCTGCATGTCATTAACATGGCTTTAACATGTCCGGTCGTTTCGCAAAGCGTGGTCCTTTGCATTTTCAAGTAAAAGGGTAGAATGAAGCGACTGGAAACTGAAATTTCGCTCCGTCGAGAGGCCCTATTTTCCGATTCTTGCGGCATGCTTGCTTCCGCTCCGAGGTGCCGTCGTTTCAGCGGTGCCGATCTATCTGGGCGAGTACCTGGGCAGCGGCATTTGTGGTTGCCGGTTTAGCTCTTGCTTTCTCTGGGTGCAAGAACCGGCCGAGTGACCATCGCGAAGAGCAGGCCGCCGTTCCACGCGGAGCGCTCGAACTGGTTTTTCCCTACGGTTCTGAAAAAGAGAAGTGGATCAACGACGTCACCAAGTCTTTCAATCAATCGGGTTTCAAGACACAAAGTGGCAAGCCCATCTTTGTCAGGGCGCTGCCGATGGGTTCCGGCGAGACCATCGACAATATTCTGTCCGGCCGCTTGCAAGCCCACATCGCCAGTCCCGCCTCGGCGGCGTTCATCAAACTCGGTAACGCAGATTCGCGGGCCAAAACGGGCAAGGACCTGATCGGTGCCACTGACAACCTAGTGCTGTCGCCCGTCGTAATCGCCATGTGGAGGCCGATGGCAGAGGCCATTGGCTGGGGCAAGAAACCGATCGGATGGGCGGACATTCTGGCGCTGTCGCGAAACGCAAAAGGTTGGCAGGCGTACGGCTTTCCGCAATGGGGCAAATTCAAGTTTGGCCACACGCATCCGGAATTCAGCAACAGCGGGCTGATTGCGCTCTTTGCGGAAGCCTACGCAGCCTCGGGCAAGACTGCGGGCCTGACGCTCGCAGATCTCGCGAAGCCACAAACGAGGCAATTCCTGGCAGGTGTCGAACAGAGCGTCGTACATTACGGGAGTTCTACCGGCTTCTTTGGCCGAAAAATGTTTTCGAACGGACCGGAGTATCTCTCTGCGGCAGTGCTGTACGAAAGCATGGTCGTTGAATCCTACTCGCAGGCGAATTTGGCGTTTCCCGTCGTTGCAATCTATCCCAAGGAAGGCACGTTCTGGAGCGATCATCCGATTGGCGTTGTTGAGCGCGAATGGGTCAGCCCGGAACAACGAGAAGCAGCGAAGATTTACATTCAGTATTTATTGGCGCGGCCACAACAAGAGAAGGCGATCCAGTATGGATTCCGGCCCGCTGCGGTCGATGTGGCGCTTTCCGCACCGCTGGACTCCGGGCACGGGATCGATCCGAAAGAGCCGAAGACCACGCTGGAGGTTCCGCCAGTTGATGTCATAAACGCGCTGCTGGAGCTGTGGAAGATCCAAAAGAAGCACTCCAATATCGTCCTAGTGCTGGACACGTCTGGAAGCATGAGCGAGGAGAACAAACTGCAGAACGCCAAAGTAGGCGCGAAGCAACTCGTACAGATGTTGGATGAGAGCGATACGTTCTCATTCCTGCCTTTCAGCTCAGAGCTTCACTGGTCGGGTGAGGACGTTTCCGTTAAGCAAGGCCGCGAGCAATTGCTGCAACAAGTTGATTCGTTGTTCCCAGGCGGCGGCACCGCCCTCTATGATTCGATTGACGCCGCCTATCAGCACCTTGCCGCCGCAGCCGATCCCGACGCCAAGATCCAGTCTGTCGTGGTGCTTACGGACGGCGAAGACACGCAAAGCAGAATGAAATTGAACGAGCTCATGGAACGTATCAGATATAACGGGGAGACGCGAGCCATTCACGTGTTCACCATTGCCTATGGCCAGGATGCCAGGAAGGACATCCTGCAGAAGATTGCGGATGCGACGCAGGCGAAATTCTACGAGGGTTCGCCGCAGAACATCGTTGAAGTGTTTCGCGACATTTCCACGTTTTTTTGATCGTTCGAGACGGCCCGTGAAAGGAATAGGGGACTGACAACCGAATGTCTGACGGTCCACGATTAACGGCACTCGGGAAGATCTTCATCTTCCTTTTTGTGGCGCTTTGCGGGGCGGGGGCCTACTACTTCTTCACCAAAGATAATCCGGCGAATACGAAAGCGAAGAGTGGCAGTTCGTCGGGAGGGGTGTTTGATTCCATCACCGGCGGCGGCGAGCAAGTGGAACTCGGCATCGCTTACGGCACGGAGAAGCAACGGTGGCTGGAATGGGCCGTGCAGGAATTCGCCAAAACGCGCGACGGCAAGCGCATCAAAATCAGTCTCATCCCCATGGGCTCGCTTGAGGGAGCCCACGCGCTTCTTGGTGGAGACCAGCGCATCCAGGTATGGTCGCCAGCAAGTGCATTATACAAGGACATTTTCGTTCAAGAGTGGCAGGTGAAGTACAGTCAGAATCCTATTCTCAAGGAGGAGCCGATTGCGCTTTCTCCGATGGTCTTCGTCATGTGGGAGGAACGCTACCAGGCCTTCGCGCAAAAGTACAAGACCGTTTCCTTTGCAACAATCAGCCAGGCGCTCCAGGAGAAGGGTGGCTGGGATGCGATCGCTCAGAAACCGGATTGGGGCCTTTTCAAATTCGGACACACTCACCCGAACGAATCGAACTCCGGCCTGATGACCATTGTGCTGGCTGCCTATTCTTATCAGAAAAAAACCAAGGATCTGCAATTGAAAGATGTTGTGGATGTCGGCTTCCAAAACTGGATGCAAGGAATGGAGCGCGCGGTAAGCGGCCTTTCCAACAGTACCGGCAATATGATGAAGGAAATGGTTCTCAAAGGACCGTCCTCTTATGATGCCTTGCTGGTGTACGAGAGTGTTGCGATCGACTATCTGAAGAATGCGGAAGGGCGCTGGGGCCAGCTTCGCATTATCTATCCGGAATATAACGCGTGGAACGACAATCCGTACTACGTCATCGACGCGCCGTGGAGCTCAAAGGAGCAGCGCAAAGCGGCGGAGACTTTTCTGGCATTTCTATTGAGCGAGCCGATACAAAAGGAATCGTTGGTGCACGGATTTCGTCCGGCCAATCCCAATGTTCCTGTGAAGTTTCCTGACAGTCCGTTCGTGAGGTATGCCGACTACGGAATCAAAGTGGATCTTGCGAAGATCTGCGATCCACCGAGAGCCGAGGTTGTCAACAATCTCTTGCAAAGCTGGCAGCGCAGCCAGGCGAATCGCTAGATGCGCATGCGACCCCTTCGAGGGCGCAGGAAAGGAGAAGCACGGGATGTTCCAGCGTCTTGTCAATCTCATCCGGGGATTCTTTGGGCTTTTCGTCTCGGGTCTCGAGCGGCAGAACCCCGAGGCCTTGCTGGAGGTGGAAACGGAAAACCTTCGCAAGCAGATTGCGCAATATAATCAGGGCCTCGCATCGCATGCGGGGTTATGCGAACGGCTGATGAGTCAAGTCAAAAAGCTCGAAAACGAAGAGCGCGACTTGCGGGCAAAAACGTCCGCCAATCTCCGCGCCGGCAATCGCGGCGCCGCGGGGCAGTACGCCCTTCGGTTGCAAACTGTCCAGCGCGAACTGGACGAAAATCGCAAACAGCTCGAACAGGCGGAAACCACTTATAAAGATCTGCTTAAGGCTCGCGACGTGGCCGTCAGCAGCGCACGCGCCAAAATCGAATCGCTAAAGTCCAGCATTAGCGATATGAAGATGAAGCAGGCAATGGCGGAACTGACGGAGATGGCTTCCGGCATGATCAGCAGTATCGGCGGCTCGGGCGACACATTAGACCGGTTGCAAACGATGGTCGAAGAGGAACGGAACAAGGCCGCGGGCCGCGCCCGTGTTGCACGCGACTCGATGGACATGTCCGCGGTTCAACTCAAGGAAGCGGAGCAAAATGCCCTGGCGGATCAGGCGCTAGCGGACTTTGCCGCCAAGGAGGGCATCGCGCTGGAACCCGCAACTTCCGGCGGCGCGACTTCGCCAGAGAGCCCAGCAAAGACGATGGGGCCACAGACCGAAAAGAATTGATGGTACGGTAGAATAAAGCCATCGTGTGGCGCTACCTGAAAGCCGCCTTTCTTGTTGGTGTGGAAGTCCCTGCGCTTGGCCGTTTGCCGGTCAACGCTCTTGCGGCAGCCGGCTTCTTTATCCTCGGCTTCGGGCATCCGGGATTCTGGTTCCTCGGGCTGGCCGCGGAGGCCGCAATCGTTCCGACCCTAGCCTTCAACAAGCGCTTTCAGAACGTCGTGGATGCGGAGGATCGCCAGATTTCGACGGGAGACTCCCAAGCGAAACGCAACTCTCTCGTGCAGTTGCTGCCTGCCGACTACAAACGAAGACTTGGCGAGCTGGAACGGAAATGCGACAAGGTCATTGAGGTCTATCGCAACGCCCAGGCGGAGGAATACCTGATCGACACGAATCGCGATGCGCTTGAGAATCTGAAATGGGTTTATCTGAAGCTGCTAATCGCGCGCTACCACCTGCTGACGGCTGGAACAGAGGATAGCCCTGAGGCTCTCGCCAAGAAAATCGAGGCTCTGCAATCCGATCTAAAAAACGGCCAGGATACCCCGGCGCTTCGTCAATCAAGAGCTGCGACGCTGGACATCCTGAAACGGCGCCTGGCGAACGTGCAGCGCCGCGAACAGTCGGTAGAAGAAGTCGAGAGCGACTTGACCCGCGTTGAGTCTCAGGTAGACCTGATCCTCGACAATGCCGCCATGCAAGGCAAGCCGCAAACCATCGCGTCCGACATCGAGCTTGCCAGTGACCTGGTGAGCGGAGGTCTCTTCGGTGAGGCGGAATCCGCAGTGGCGGATCTTGACCGCGACTACAGTCGCCCTCGGGTTACGGGCGGAAGCGCAACCGCGGAGCGTTCCTGATGGCCACACCCCCTCAGTCGCCGCCCCCTTCGCTGCGGGGAGCGGCGCCGCCGCTTCCCAGTTGGGCGCGCTCTCTGGCGGATCTTTACGAGAGCAATGCCGCCAATCAGTTCATCATTTACGGCAACATCAGTGACCGCATGGTTCTTCCCCCGCCTCCCGGGCCGCGTCTGGGCGGATTGTCAGATTTCCTGCTCGGCGTTTTGCTGCCGCGGTTCGACGTCGTGCTTAGTTACGACGTTGGAAATGGCATTCGGGTAGAAAAGGGCGGTGAAATATTCTCCAAATGGCCTCACTTTCAAGCGAGCCAGAGAGATTGGAAAGCGCCGCGCACCGCTGTCGAAACGCTCACGCGTTACTTCCGCTACTGCGCGAATCTCACCCGCTTGAATCAGCCCGCGACGCAGATTGGCTGCATCATCAAAAACGCTGACCTGTTGCTCCCCGGCCTGCAAGCGGGTTTTGATTATGATTTGAGCGCGCTCGCGTCGCTTATTCGCGATTGGTCGAGCGATGCGCTGCTGGCGAATCATACGCTTGCGTCGTTCCTCCTTACAGAGAACCTGAATGATTTGCATCCGTTGATTGTGAACAATCCACGCGTCGCGCGTATAAGGATTGAGCTGCCGTCCCCGGACGAACTTCTCGAGGGTTTCCGCGCGATTCTGCCTTCAAGTTCCGTAGCGCTGGCGGGTTTTTCATCCGAACTACCGGCTTTGGCGGAGCAACTTTCGGGCGCGACGATGGGAGCCGTCGAGGGCGTGGTCAAAACGAAAGAGCACCGCAAGGAGCATCTGGCTTCGTCTGACCTTGCCGCGCTCAAGAAAGATCTGGTAGAGAAGGATACAAACGGGCTGATTGAGTTCATCGAAACTTCACGCACGCTGGATCATCTCTACGGTCTCGAGAAAGTAAAAACGTGGCTGCGCCAGGATATTCAGTTGTGGAAGAAAAATGATGTCGCCGCGCTGCCCAAAGGGTATCTGCTTTGCGGCCCTGTCGGTACCGGAAAGACGTTTCTGGTGGAATGCCTCGCGGGCGAAGCCTCTGTGCCGATCGTGAAAATGAAGAATTTCAGGGACAAGTGGGTCGGCAGTAGCGAGGGCAATCTTGAAAAAATTTTCCGGCTCATCCATGCGCTCGGTCGCTGCTACGTATTCATCGATGAAGCAGATCAGGCGCTCGGCCGCCGTGAAGCGAACAGCGGGGATTCCGGTGTAGGCGGGCGCATCTACTCCATGCTGGCTGAAGAAATGGGCAGCAGCAAGAGCCGAGGCCGAGTCATATGGGTCCTTGCTTCGAGCCGGCCCGACTTGATTGAGGTGGACCTGAAGCGTCCTGGGCGAGTCGATGTAAAGATTCCGCTGTTCCCGACGACTGCGCCTCGCGAGGGTTTCGATCTGCTCAGCATGTTGGCGAGGAAGCGGGGCCTGCTGATTCCGGATACTTTATTTCCCACGCTCGAATCGCGGATTCCTCCCTTGCTGACCCCCGGCGCCGCCGAAGCTCTGGTAATGAATATCTACCGCCAGGTACGCACGACCTCGTCGTCAATCGAAGACGTGCTGTCGGTGGTTCTCAGCGAATATCAAAATCCCATTACGTCCGAGGTCATGGCATTCCAGATTCAACTGGCCGCAGGAGAGGCGTCGTCTATCGAGTTTGTTCCGGCGGCTTTTCGCCGGAAAGCGTAAAGCCTAGGGTTTCAGCCAGCAGTCTCGTCCTTCGGCCACAAATTTATCATCATTCAACTGCGGATAAGCACGATAGATGCGGTCGATCTCGGCTTTTTGTCCAGGACCAAGGGTCTCCTGTGGATCAAGGCACCAGATGCCTTCGAGCAATCCCTGCCGTCGCAGTACCTCATGCAGACCGGCAATACAGCCTGCGAAATGGTTTGCGGTATCAAAGAATGCCGCGTTGCAATCGGTCATCTGGATGTTTTTCTCCAGGAGAGATTGCGGCACCGACGCATTTGCGAGCGCCAGGGCGCGGCATTCCGTCAGAAGCTCGACCGCGCGCTTCGTCCAGACTGCCCAATGGCCCAGTAAGCCACCAACAATGCGAAGTTGTTTCTGCCTCCCGTTGACCTCGAAACAATAGGGAGTGACCAGGTCCATCACAATGTTGTCGTCGTTGCCCGTGTAGAGGGCGATCTCTCGGTTCGATTCCGCCACGGCGCGAACGACATCTAGTGTGTGGTATCGATTGAAGGGCGCGATCTTTATCGCTACGACATTTTCAATCTCGGCAAATTGCCGCCAGAATTTGTAGGAAAGCACACGGCCGCCGACCGCCGGTTGCAGGTAGAAACCGATAATCGGCACAATGGCGGCAATCTGTCTGCAATGACTGATGAGGGACTCGTCGTCCAAATCCTTTATCGCAGCCAGGCTCAAAAGACCGGCGTTGTATTTCAACTCATGCAGCAGCCTCGCCTCACGGACAGCTTGCGCAGTCCTGCCGCATATCCCGCCGACGCGCACCAACGGTACAGTTCGGTCCCTGTCTGCGCGGTCCATTTCTTCAGCGGCCAAACGCAGGACCGGCTCAAACAGCCCAATGTGCGATTCCCGAATCGCAAACTGCGTTGTATGTACTCCGACGGCGACGCCGCCCACACCGGCCGCCACGTAATAGCGCGTAAGGGCCCTCTGTCGACGCTCATCCAGCTTGCGGTTCGCGTTCAATGCGAGAGGATGGGCCGGGATTACCGTCCCAGTGTTAAGGATTTCATAAATTCTAGAGTCCATACTGTGCGCCAAGGAAAGCTGCGCTGCCGCATTGCGACGCGATTCAAAAATGGCCTACGCGCTCCTCAAAGTGAGTGGGCTTAGCGAGGGTAGTGCCACCGTTTTTGATCCAGTCCGCAATCCAATCGATCATCTGTTGGACGCTGACGCGCGGACGGCCGAAGAGTTTGAACGACTTCGCGGCGTTGCTCAGCAGGGCGTCGCTCGACTCTGTTCCTTCAAACCTGACCGGCTTGGCGAATCTTTTGCCAAACTCTTCCGCGGTCTGACGGACGCTGAGCAATTCGGGGCCCGTGATGTTGACCACAAAGGGAGGCGACTTCGCGGAGCCGAGTGACTCGAGGGCCACCGCGGAAGCATCGGCTTGCCAGATCGTGTTCAGATACCCCATCGACAACGATACAGCCTGGCCCGCATAGATACGCTGCGCGATGTCGACCAGCACGCCATACCGCAGTTCGGTCGCGTAGTTCAGACGAAGAATGGCCATGTTTGTGTTGTGCATCCGGCTGAAGTGCTCGAAAATCCGCTCGCGACCGACACAACTCATCGCGTACTCACCCGCGGGATTCAGGGCATCTTCCTCCCGAGATCCGCCGCTGGCAACGGTCGAGAGCCCATAAACATTTCCGGTCGAGAAAACCGCGATTCTGCTGTGCTTGTATCGGTCCGCAATGAGTCCTGGCAAGAACGAATTCGTCGCCCAAGTCAGCCACTCCTGGCCCGTTGATCCAAATTTTATGCCAGCCATGAAAATGACGTTCGCTGCGTCGGGTAGCTTGGCCGGAAAAGTTGGATCAAGTAAATCACAGCATACCGTTTCGATTCCCCACGCCTCCAACTGTTGTTGCAGCGATGAAGACGAAAAGCGTGAAACGCCGATGACACGCCGAGGCGCTACGGCGAGCTCAGACGCCTTCTTCGCCATTCGAGCCAGCGTCGGCCCCATTTTCCCACCAGCGCCTATGACCAGAATGTCGCCGTCGAGGCCGCCCAAGGTGCGGATCGCACCTTCACTTGGCTCGCTGAGAAGATCCTCCAATTGTGCAACATCACGAATCGAGGCGGGATTACTTGGCATAATGACTACAACTTCTTTAATCGTTATTCTTCCACCGCCGAGCGATTGTACTCGAATTACGCATCACCCGTCCTCTGGCTTCGGATATTGCTTTCCCCGGTTTACAATCCTCCGGATGCGCCTGCGTGTCATGACCGAACGGGATATTCCAGCGGGACTCCGACTGAATACCCTTGCGGGATGGAATCAGACGTCCGCTGATTGGTGCCGCTTCCTTCAAAATAGTCCGAACGGCTGCTTCGTCATGGAGCACGACGCGAAGGTCGTGGGAACAGCGACTACCATTTCTTATGAGAACCGGTTTGCCTGGATTGGGATGGTTCTGGTGGATCCCGAGTATCGCAAACAGGGAATTGGAACTCAACTGCTGAAGAAGACGATCGAAGACCTTGATCAGCGCCATGTTCCGACCTTGAAGCTTGACGCCACCCCTCTCGGAAGACCGCTCTACGCGAAGCTGGGATTTGCGACTGAATTTGAGATCGAACGATTGATTCTGACGAGGCCGCCGACCGTAGCTTCGACCGCGCGATCGTCAGCGTGCACACAGCTTGACCAGGACCAGATGGCGAGGGTTGTCAGAATGGATAAGGAATTGTTTGGCGCGGATCGCGGCTTCTTACTTCGCTCGCTTTTTGCTGAGGCTCCAGAATTGGCGCTGACGGTTCGGGAGGACGGGGCGCTGGGTTACGCATTCGGTCGTCGTGGTGCGTTCGCCGATCATCTTGGACCGTGGATGGCCACAAGCCGTCTGTCCGCTGAAACATTGCTCCGGGGATTTCTCGCCAGTTCGTCGCGCGAGACTCTTATCGTGGATTGCGTAAAGTCAAATACGGTTGCTTTGGAATTGTTGAGCGACTGCGGGTTTACTCCTTCTCGGCCTCTCACGCGAATGGCCCGCGGCCCGAATGCCTTCCCCGGAAGGGCTGATTCGTTGTGCGCAATCCTCGGTCCGGAATTTGGGTGAATCATTCTGCAAATCAGGTTAAGCTTCACATCCACCGCAAAAACGAGATGACGACCAGGACACGGCTGGTGCCTAATGAACCGGGTAACCCCTCAAAAGAAATCTATTACGGCTGGTGGATTGTTCTGGCAGCCTTCTTGAATCTATTTTTCGTCGTTGGAATTATTTTTTACGGATTCCCGGTTTTTTATCCTTACCTCGTCGAATCTCTCGGCTTCACGAGAACTCAGGTCACGCAAGGGTTCTTTTTAGGATTTCTTTTCGCGGGACTGCCGTTTGGGGTGTTGGCGGGAACGCTGATTGATCGCGTCGGCGCGCGATATGTGATTCTAACGGGAGTGGGACTCGTTGCGCTGCCTCTATTGCTCATGGGCGCGATGAATCACTTTTGGGAGTACGAGGCTCTTTGCATTGTGGAGGTGATCGGGTACGCACTGGCCGGACCGATCGCCAATCAGGTGTTGATCGCTCGCTGGTTCGTTCCTCGCCGTGGGCAGGCGATGGGATATGCCTATTTAGGACTTGGTCTAGGTGGCGTAACTGCTCCAATGCTGATCAACTTTTTGGCGCGGACTTTCGGCTGGCGTAACGCGCTTGAGTTGGTCGGTACAATGATCCTGGTCGTGCTCTTGCCCATAGGAATCGGGGTCACACGTTCCTCGCCTGAAGATTGCGGAATTGCTCTTGAAGAGTCCGAAGGTGGCGCACTGCGGAAAGGGAACCCTGGGGGGCTGGTTACGCCTTCCATCGGGGTCTACGAGGCCGTGCGCGCACCCGCTTTCTGGCTCATACTCGCTGGATCGTCTTTGGCCATCGGCGCAAT